>Ga0129310_1001294_pt1 | contig 22508 bp, 16 predicted proteins | sample Go1ome_2_FD_94433 | JGI IMG/M metagenome (GOLD analysis project Ga0129310, IMG submission 94433) | Western lowland gorrila individual fecal microbial communities from Wisconsin, USA - Go1022A metagenome | ecosystem: Host-associated > Mammals > Digestive system > Large intestine > Fecal | place...
GGTGAATGCCATGATATTAACGCCGTGCTGACCCAGTGCAGGACCAACAGGGGGCGCAGGTGTAGCCTTGCCGGCCGGGATCTGTAACTTAATAAATCCTGTTACCTTCTGTGCCATGATTTTTATCCTCCATAAAAAACTTGAAGTTTGATCTCACCGTAATGGTGGTTGACGGTTATCCGTCAGATCTTTTCGACAGCCGAAATCTCGAACGATGTCGGAGCCTTCTGACCCATCATCATAAGGTCAACAACGACCTTGTTCTGATCAGGATCAACGCTGCTGACGGTGCCCTCGAATCCCTCGAGAGGACCGGACTTGATCTTAACGCTGTCGCCCACATCAAGAGAAACGCTTGTTTCCTTGGTGGTAATGCCGAGGTTTCTGACCTCTTCTTCACTCAGGGGAGTGGGCTGTGACCCTGGACCGACGAAGCCGGTAACGCCACGGGTGTTGCGGCAGATATACCAGGATTCGTTGGTAATGATCATCTTAACGAACACATAGCTGGGGAACAGCTTTTCCTCGACTTCGACCTCCTTGCCGTTTTCCTTGACCTGCTTGGTCATCTCAACGGGCAGATAAACCTCTTCGATGAGGTTCTGGAGACCTCTGTTCTCAACGACCTTCATGATGTCGCTGGCAACCTTGTTCTCGTAGCCGGAGTATGTGTGCAGTATATACCACTTTGCCTCTGTATCAGCCATATTTACCCCCTTGAATCTGTCAGCCCCGAAGTATCAGTGAATTGATCAGGGCGAAGAGTGAATCAATTCCGAAAACGAACAGTCCAGCCAGCAGGCAGACAACGATAACAACGATGGTGTTATGTGTGGTCTCCTTCGGGGTGGGCCATACGACCTTCTTGAATTCAGCCTTGCAGTCCTTGAAATACTTTACGATACCCTTTTTCGGCTTCTTTGCGGACGCCTTCTTGGACTTGTCCTTTGCGTCCTTGTCCTTGGACTTTTTTTCCTTGGAGTCTGCGCTTTCCTTTACATCGGAAATCTCATCGGGAGTGTCAGTGCCAACGTTCTTCTTTTCGATCTCGTTTGCCATTTAGACTCCTCCTGATTACTTTGTTTCCTTGTGAAGAGTATGCTTTTTGCAGAAGCGGCAGTACTTGTTCATCTCAAGTCTGTCAGGATCATTCTTCTTGTTCTTCATGGTGTTGTAGTTGCGCTGCTTGCATTCTGTACACGCCAGTGTAATTTTAACTCTCACTTTCGGCACCTCCTATTTTCTTGCCCTTTCAGGCATTATTGCCTCCCTCGTCTGCGGAATTGCAGGTTATAAACGGGGGCGCTTCCCCTGTGCCGATCGTAAAAATAGGCACAAAAAAATAAACCCCATTCGAGGTATCACTATTATACCACAAATAAACCCGCTTGTCAAGCGGTATTTTCAATATTTCAGCGTTTTTTTTGACGCGTTATATCAGAAGATACCGCTCAGACATTTCGTGAATGTTGATAACGTGATTTATTAATAGTATAATATGTAATGCGGGTCAGTACCGGAAAAGCTCCCGTTCAAAGCGCTCCAGTGAATATTCGAACGCGTCAAGGCTGTCGATATTGGTGGAACCGTCGTCTAATCGTACGTCCTTATGGACGCTGCGCTCATCCCAGACTGCGGATCTCAGCGCGTCGATAAGGTGCGGGCACTCCGAGCTTATGTGCAGTCTGCCTGCGGAGATAAGCCGGTTGACCATGTTTATACGCGTTGCGACCTGCTTTTTCATGGCGTTTCTGACTTCGATATTCACGGCGCTGCGGAAGCTCTTTATCAGCAGCTGCTCCGCGCTGTCGCAGCAGGCGGTGCCGAGCGTCGGGAAACGCCCGCGCTCCTCCGCGATATAATCCACGAACGCCGAGATAAGGCTCTCCGCGGACATATTGCGCTTATCGTAGTGCTCCGAAAGCACGTAAACGTTCTGAAATCCCGCGTCGTAGCCAGTATGGACGAACGCGCTGGCGCTCTTGTTCCCGCCGTAATCCACCCCGACCACCGAGGTCATCAGCGGGTGCTCTGAAAGGCGCTGCTTCAGCACTGCCGGAGATATTATGCACTTTTCGGTGAAATCCTCGTAAATCCTGCCCTCCGCGGCTACCCAGTTACCCAGGATAAACCTGTCGTAATACACTCCGGTATACTCCGAGCGCAGCGCCCTGACGTATTCCGGCGGCAGGTACGGGTTGTCCTCCAGGGTGAATTTCAAGTCGAGCAGGTCGAGCGACGGGTTGTCGAGATATCCGCGCTTCAGCCAGTGCCCTGGGTTATCCGGGTTGGTCGTAGCAAGGAGCTTCGCACCGCTGACTGATAATCTGGAAAGCAGCATCGCGAAAAAATCCTCCGGGAACAGCGAAAGCTCGTCGCAGTAGGCGCCGTTGAGCGTCATTCCGCGTATCTTGCTTTCCGCCTGGGCGTTTGACGCGCCCTCCAGGTAGATACGCCTGCCGAACAGGTGCGCTTCCTTTTTGCTCAGACTGTAGGAAAAGCACCCGCCGAACATACCGCACATCGGTTCCAGGACGTTCCGGCGCAGGGTGGTCAGCGTTTTCCCCGCCATGAGGTACGCTCCGTCCTTTGGAGCGGAAGCCACCCAAAACCCCCACATCACCGCAGATATCCAGGTCTTTCCGCTGCGGACGCTGCCCTCCAGGATATTTATGCGCTTAAGCCTGCCGGAGCGCACCAGCGACAGCGCTTCTTTCTGGCGCGGCGAAAAAATACCGTTCACTGCTCCTCTCTTTCTTCCAGCTCGGAATATGCGGAGATCATCGCGGCGAGCTGCGCGCTGCCGTCCGGAGAATTCTCCTCCAGCATCTCAAATACCAGCTTGAACACCTTTGCCAGCTTTTCAAGGTCCTTTTCGGCGAGGGCGGTTATAAGCTCCTCGTCCGTAAGCTTGCGGGTGAACATCTTTCCGAATTTCATGAATGACGCATTGTTCTTTTCGAAGAACTGCGCCGGAGTCAATTTTGTCATTATAATATTACCTTCTTTCCGCAGGAGTATCCTGCAAGATAATACTAGAAGAAAATAAACTGCAAAACACTGCAAGGAGATAAAAAACATGCCATTTACACAGAATTCCATTGACTTTTTGTTCGAAAACCGCCTGCACGACAGCCGGGAGTGGTTCAACGACCACAAGGAGGATTACCGCAATTTCGTCACCGAGCCGATGAAAGCGCTCATCGCAGAAGTAGCCCCCACCATACTCAAGATCGACCCGCTGATAGAAATAAACCCGAACCGCATTTCGAGGATCTACCGCGACATGCGGCTGCACCCGGATTCCATCTTCCGCGACCACATATGGTACACGTTCAGCCGGTCGCACGAGCAATACCACGCGCTTCCGGGATTTTACTTCTCAATAGGAGCCGGCGGGATAAGCTACGGCTGCGGATATTACTGCGCTTCCGCACAGTCCATGCAGACACTGCGGAGCCTTATGCTCTCCGGGGACGACAGCTTCAAGACGGCGCTCATGTCGGTGGAGAAGCAGAAGGTTTTCACGCTGTACGGCGACATGTACAAGCGAAGCAAGTTTCCCGACCAGCCGGAGGAGCTGCGGCGCTGGCTCGACCGCAAGGACATCGGACTTTCATTTGACACCAACGACCCTGAGATAATGTTCTCGGATAAGCTCGCGAAGAAAGTAGCCGGGGATTTCAGAAAGATCGCTCCGTTCTACGATTTCTGCATGAAAGCGGAAGCGCAGCCGCGCTGAAGAATTAGTTGCTCCCGGTTCGCCGCCGGGAGTTTTCTGTATTTTTCCAAACTCTGCAACTCTCCATAAAAAAAGCCGTCTTAATTAGTGAAGCGCTTCCACGGCATGGTGCCGCATCACATAAAGGGAGGTGATCCCCATCAGGGACGAAGAAATAACAGCGCTGCTGACCGAACGCGACGAGCGCGGCATAACAGAACTGCGCGAAAGCTACGGCAGGCTTCTGAAAAGCCTTGCGTACGGAATACTCCGCAGCGAGCAGGACGCGGAGGAATGCGAAAGCGAAGCCCTGCTCAGAGCGTGGAACAGCATTCCGCCCGAAAGGCCGCGGTCATTACGGGCGTACGTCTGCCGGATAACACGGCGTCTGGCGCTCGACCGGTACGACTACAACCGCGCCGCCAAGCGCAGCGTGGAAACTCAGCCCATCGACGAGCTTGCCGAGCTGATCGGCGGCAATTCCGACGCTTCCGACAGGCTGAGCGAAAACGAGCTGACGCGCCTGCTCAACGAATTTCTCTCAAAGCAGGATTACAACACCCGTGTGATATTCATGCGGCGCTACTGGTTCGGGGATACCACGGCAGAGATGGCAAAGCGGCTGCACTCCAGCGAAAGCATGGTGAAGTCGCGTATCTCCCGCACGATGAAACGTCTGCGGGAGTTTCTCAGGAAGGAGGGCTACGACCTGTGAAAAAGAAACTCAACAACGCGCTGAACGACATCGACCAGCGCTTTATAGATGAAGCGGCTGAAGCAGACCGCCTGGACTCCGGAGCCCCCAGGGCGCTGAAATTCACGCTTATCCCGGTGGGAACCGCGGCGGCAGTCGCGTTATGTATCCTGGCGGTAAACGGACTAAAGCCCGGCAGCGTGGATCTCGTGCAGGACTCTGCGTCCGGAAGCTCACTGTCCGCGGACAGTCTTTCGGGGAAGCCGGACAGGCTCCCGGAGAGCATTCGCCTTTACGCTCCGACATACAACAGCGTGATCAACAACTGGACAGCTTCAAACAAACAGCGGCTGCTGTACGCCACCGATGATTACGCCGCATTCACCGACGGTGTGACCGGAGTGTATGTATTCAGCTTCTCAGAGAACAGAATAACATTCTCGACGGATATCTGCGCAAGCGTCGAAAAGTGCGTCGGCAAAAGCCTGTCAGCCTCCGACGTACCAGCATTCTTCGCTTCGTCTGACGGACGGCTGATGATACGTATTAACTACCTTAACAGCGGAGCGCTGAATTACGAGATAAACACAGTTTCCGGAGCGCTTGAGCTGACCTCCGGCGACCCCGGCTTATTTGAACTCGTCAAGCTTGAAACATCCATTGAAGATACCTCCGGGCTTAACGGAGCAGAAATGTACTATGCTCCCACCGCCGACGGCGGCGTTATACTTGGGAATGGCAACAACGACCCAAAAACCGTCAATATCCTCAAGTTCAAAAACTCCACCGACGGAAACGGCGGATCCGGCGTGTATTACACGGCATTCAGCGAGGATTACCTCAGCAGCCTGGAGCGCGAGGATAACGACATTGCGATGTATTCCTGCCACGGAGCCACACTGGAATTCACGCCGCAGAGCAAGACCGTCAGTCTTTATTCCTCCGAAAGCTATCCTACGCTGTCGGGAGCTTATACCATCAACGGAGACGAAATACGCATGAAGTTCAGCGACAGTGAAACCGCGTACCGCGCAGAGCTTTCCGACGACGGCTCCTCCATAAACTTCATCACTACTGACACAGAACTGTACCTGCGCATACGTCCGTATGACATATCTGAACTTGAACAGCAGATAAACGAGGGAAACGCACCCGAAGCAATATTCACCCGGTCCAGCGGCGTAAACCTTGTAGAGAATACTGCCCGCAAGATAACCACCGCCAGCGGATTTGACAAGTATCTCACCAAAATGCTGACCGACCGTATCAACTCCACCGGCGACCACTACGATAAGCAGAAAGCGTACGAACTTATCACCAGCGGCACGCTCCCGCTCGATCCGGAGAACATGGCAGACAGCGCTCTGATGGACATTGGCACAAAGGGCGGAAGCCACTTCGGAGTGGATCTGTCCGGCGAAAATTCCGGCAGCACCGGAGTTAATGTATACGCAGTCCAGTCCGGTACGGTCATCGCAGTTTATTCCGGCGGCGGTGACGATAGTATCGGCAATTACATCGTTATCGACCACGGAAGCGGGCTTGCCACGGTTTACGGGGCTCTTGGCGACATCGCAGTCCACGAGGGGCAGACCGTTGAAAAGGGCTACGTCATCGCGCACACCGGAATTTCCGGCTGGGGCGACAGCAGCGGCGTACACAAGGAACACCTTCATTTTGAAATACGCAGAAACGGCGAGACCACCAATTCGTTGAGCGGAAGCACCACGACGCTCCTCAATCAGAAGATCATCGCGGACTGCAACAACGAAGTTCTCCACATTCTTGACAAGAACAACGTAAACGCCGCGTATGACAGCACCTCCGCGGAGGAGCTGATAAACTCCGGAAAGTTCCCGCTGGAATGTGATGATATTTACGTCAGCTACACAGCCGGATACGACCCGACTTACGACACGACATTCTACGGCAGCAACTTTACCAGATCTGGCACCAATCGCGGTGAAAGCGACGACGTTTTCGCTTTCCAGTCCGGAAAGGTCATTGCAGCCACCGACAACGGCGGATTCAACAGTGGCATGGGTAACTATGTGATAATCGACCACGGCAGCGGAGTTGCTACGGTTTACGCACATCTGAGCAGCGTGAACGTTTCCGTCGGACAAAAGGTAGACCGCGCCGATATCATCGGAAAGACCGGAGAAACTTGCTGGAACAAAGTCCCGGTTCTCCATTTTGAACTCCGCAAGGACGGAAATGCGCTCGATATTCTTTCCCTCAGCGATGGCACTAACTCTCCTGGCGACAAAAAGACGGAAGCCGCAGCTTATGCGCGCAAACAAAATGCGGCTATTACCGAGCTTATCGATGAGCAGCGCATAAACTCCCACTACTACAAAGCAGGCGCCGAAGAGCTGCGCCAGAATGCAACGCTTCCGCTTGAAACGGAAACTCTCCAGGATGCCAACGACAGAATCGGCTGGCAGAAAATACTGCACTATGGCGAGGAGCTTTACAGCGAGGAAATGAACTACGGCGAACATATTCCCGTATATGCATACCAGTCCGGAACGGTCATCAAATCGGCAACTGCCGGAGACAACGACGGACTTGGAAGCTACGTTGTAATCGACCATGGTTACGGGCTTGTGACAGTGTACGCACACCTCAGCCGCGTTGACGTTGAAGCCGGGCAGTGGGTTACTATCGGCTCGGTGATCGGGCAGACCGGAAGTACCGGGTATATGCGAGGAATGCATGGCGATACGCTGCATTTTGAACTGCGCGAAAACAGAAAAATTCTCGACCTGTTCGCAGTTGAAAACGGAAAACACGTAAATTATGATGACAACTCACCCGCAAACAGCGCCCGAAATCTTGTCAGACCCTTATCGTCTGAATACGAGATAAGCGAGCAGATGTACGGCTACGGCGGGTATTTTGCCCACAAAGGAATTGATTTTTCAGCCCCGGCGGGAACCGAGTTCAGATCTGCCGACAGCGGAAAGGTCATCAAGGCTGATTGGTACAACGGATACGGAAACTGCATAATGGTACAGGCAGACGACGGACTTGTGACGCTTTACGGACACTGCTCGGAAATCCTTGTCACAGAGGGACAGCAGGTAAACGCCGGCGACACAATCGGCAAGACCGGAAGCACTGGTCATACTACAGGGCAGGCGCTCCATTTTGAGGTACGTCCCGACGGTTCAGACAGCGACCCGGTAAATCCTCTTTTCTACATTTCAGATAACTGATACACACGACAATAAATAGGGCGAAGCAAGATGCTTCGCCCTTTGGATTTTCATTGCACGGTGCATTATTGGTCGTGTGAGTGCGTTTCAATTAGATTGCACCTACAGCCGTATTGCCCGGCGCGGCTACGCGCCTACTTGTGCATTTTCATGCATGGTGCGTCATTGGTCGTGTGAGTACATTTCAATCAAATTGCACCTACAACCATATCGCCCGGCGCGGCCACGTGCCTCAGTCGGGGTTTTCGGCGCGTATCTGTGCTCGGATAGTCTTGTGGTCGCCGTTGCAGTACGCTGGAAGATTACTTGCGCGATAATATCCGATATCCGTGCTTTCACACTTGTTCGTCGCGAGAAGTCCGGTCGATGTGCAGTACAGCTTCTCGACTACGCTTGAATCCGGAGTGAACTTGTGTATCTCGGAGGTGTCCTGAATATCCTTCATGACTTCCTTCCAGATGCTCGCTACAGCTTTCCAGCCATCAGAGCCGCCTATCTCGCGGCTGTCGTCGTAGCCTACCCACAGACCGCCGACGTAATCCGGAGTGAGTCCCATGAACAGCAGGTCAGTACCCGCGTTGGAGGTACCGGTCTTACCGATTACCTCTACATTCTCCAGCTGAGCCAGACGTCCGGTACCGCTGTCGCCGTTTACTACCTTGTAGATCATTCTGTTTGTTACCCACGCAGAATCGCTGTCGATAGCCTGCGTACCGTAGAAATCCTGCTCCAGTATCACATTGCCCTTGCTGTCCTCAACCCTGCTGTAAAACATCGGGCGGTAGTAAACGCCGCCGTTTCCGAATATCTGATATGCGCCTGCGACCTCCACCAGTTTTGCACCGTAGGTCAGCGCACCCAACGAAAGCGGAGAGAGCGCGATATCCTGGTCAACCAGCGTGGTGAAGCCCAGCATCTGCGTCAGCTGAGTGTACATCGCCTTTGTAGTGTTCATTCTGCCGACTCTTACCGCCAGGGTATTAAGCGAGTGCTGAACGCCGTACCATGCCGGGCGCAGGGTACCGTCACCGATAACGCTGCCGTAGTTCTCCGGCCAATACTCCGGCTCGTCCTCGGTGCCGATGTTTATCTGCGCGTCCGGAATGAGCGTGGAATAGGTGATGAGGTTCTTCTGTACCGCCAGCGAATAGGTGGATATCGGCTTCATTGTTGAACCCGGCGATCTTGTAGCTTGTGTCGCGCGGTTGAACGTGCCATCGCCCGGCTTGTCGCCAAGTCCGCCGACTACCGCCTGTACAGTTCCGGTGTAGTCCATGATGATGAACGCGGACTGTATCAGATCCTTCGCCGGGGCGCTCGCGTCATAGTACGAAAGCACGGTGTACGGGTCGCGGTACTTATCCTCCAGTATCTTCTGGAGCTTCATGTTCTCGTTGATATAAATTTTGTATCCGCCGTTGTACAGCTCGTTCTTTGCGGAAGTGTAGGTTATTCCCTTGAGATCTGCATAGTCTGTGATCACCTGGTCGATAGCCGCGTCAACGTACCAGTCCTGGGTGACTTTATAGTCGCCGTTCCACTTGTACGCCTCGTAGCCTGCGGACGACTGTGTATCGTCGGTGCTGTCCTGGGACGAATCATCGCCGGAGGTCAGCGTGCGCTCGTCGATATACCCGTAATCGTCGCCGTAAACAGGCTTCGCGAAATGCACCTGAATGCGGTTGTAGCGGTAATCCTCGTACTCCTTGGTGGATATCATACCCTGCTCGTACATGCACCGCAGCGAGTAGTTCTGCTGCTGCTTGCTTCTTGCAAGGTCGAAATACGGGGACATCTTGCCCGGATTACGTATCATTCCTGCGAGAACCGCCGCTTCGCCGATGTTCAGCTCCGAAACGTCCTTGCCGAAGTAGTACTGCGACGCAGCGCCGACTCCGTATACCATTCCACCGAACCAGATCTGGTTCAGGTAGCTCTCCAGAATGTCGATCTTGGTGTATTTCTCCTCCAGACTGAGGGCGCGGAATATCTCGCGCAGCTTACGCTCCCAGCTGACCTCGTTATCGCCGGTGAGATTCTTTATCAGCTGCTGGGTGATGGTGGAACCACCGCCGCCGTCGCCGTTCGAAAAGAACGCGCCCGCGGTACGATACCAGTCAACGCCCTTATGCGTGTAGAAACGCTTGTCCTCTGAGGCCACAACGGCGTCGATGATGTACGGGGAAATATCCTCGTAATCCACCCAGACACGGTTCTGCTCCGCGGCGAGCCGCTTTATCTCGACGACCTCGTTGTTCTCGTCATAGCCATAGATAAAGCTTGTGTACTTCATCTCGATATTACGTAGATTAGCGTCATAGCTGTTGTCCGCAAAATCCAGAACATACACTGCAAGCACCGTCACAACGATACACACCATGATGACCATTATCAGCAGCATAGCGGAAAACGTAGTGCCGACTATAGTCATGGCATGACCGAAGTTCTTCAGTGCGCGGCTCTTTTTCTTCTTTCCGGAGCGCTTTTTCGGCTGCTCCTCTTTGATCTTGATGTATTTTATCTTCTTTTTCTTGTCCATACTTTGTTCACCTATGTGCCGCCATTACGCGGCATGGGCTGTCAGGTTTCCGGAATTATCTGGCTGTACATATGCATGTACTATGATTATAACGATCCGCAAGGAGCGTTATAATTTACCGATATGCACGGAGTCTGCCATGGGCAGACGTATGTGCAAGGCATTTTAATCTATAATAAACGCTTTGCGTTTATTATAACACATTTTTAGTAAATTGTTAAGCCCTTTTTCGAAATTTTCACATTTCTGCGGCATTTATGCTGATTTTTTGTAAGAAAATAACAGGAAGGACTGCCAAAGCAGTCCTTTCCGATCAATTATTTAAGAAATCCCTCAATGATCTTTTCCTCGGCTTCCTCCCGGGTAAGTCCCAGGGAACAGAGCTTTAATATCTGCTCACCGGCGATCTTTCCGATAGCCGCTTCATGGATAAGCGCGGCGTCCACGTTCGCAGCGTTAAGTGCGGGCTGAGCGTCAACACGTCCGTGCTCCGCCAGGATAGCGTCACAGGCGGAATGCCCGGTACACCTGTTGTTACCCTCAATGACGGAATAGAACGCCTGGTGGGAATTTCCACGGGCAACAGAACGGGAAACCAGGTCGGCGCCGCAGTCCTCGCCGTTAAGCTCTACCTTGAACCTGGTCACTGCGTCCTCGTCGCCGTCGGTCATTATGCGCTCGCGCACGACTATTTTCGCGCCCTTGTCCAGAACGGCGGAGGTGCTGCGGGTAGTCCGGTCAACTCCGCGAAGCTGCACAGTATCCATCTCCAGATAGGAATCCTCCTTGAGATATGCGTCAGTCACCGGGTCTATCTTTCGAAGACCCGCGCCCTTTCCGGTGCCGATGTGCTTTTCCTTGTAGAGCACCCTTGCGCCCTTTTCCAGGAAGAACCGGTGAACTCCGTTGTGGCGCGCAGTCTCAGAACCGTCGCTGTGAACTCCGCAGCCCGCGACGATAACAACGTCAGCGCCCTCGCCGATGAAGAAATCGTTGTAAACCAGGTCGTCCACGTTGGAATGCGTCACACACGCCGGGATATACACGGTCTCGCCCTTAGTTCCAGGCTTCACGCGGATATCTATTCCAGGCTTGTCCGTTTTTGAGGTTATCGTGATATTCTCAGAGGACTTACGTCCTGCGCACTGGCTGTCCTGCCGGATATTATAAGCGCCCTTGAATCCGGTAGTGCTGTCGTAATCGGAAATGACCTTCAGCATTTCCGCAGTTATGCTGTTGAATTCAGCCTTGTTCATGTCGCTCATCTGCACGCGCCTCCATTCTGGGGAGCAGCCGCAGGACAGCGCCCCGAAAATTCACCCTTGAGCAGCAGCGGCAGGATATCGTCGCGCTTTCCGCTGGTGCGTATCTTTCCGTCGGCGATAACGACTATCTCGTCCGCGATGGACAGTATACGTTCCTGATGCGAGATTATCACAAGGGATCCGCTCGTGCTGCTGCGGATATCCTCGAACGTCTCGACCAGCTTTGCAAAGCTCCACAGGTCTATGCCCGCCTCCGGCTCATCGAAAACAGAAAGCTTCGCGCTGCGTGCCAGTACAGTAGCTATTTCAATGCGCTTGGCTTCGCCGCCGGAGAGCGCCGCGCTCATCTCGCGGTCAATGTATTCCTCCGCGCAGAGTCCCACTTTACCGAGGAGCCCGCACAGTTCCTCCGCGCTCAGCTTTTTCCCGGCGGAAAGCTCCAGCAGGTCACGGACAGTCAGTCCCTTGAAGCGCACCGGCTGCTGGAATGCGTATGCAATTCCAAGCTTCGCGCGCCCGGTGATGTCCATATCCGTGATATCCGTTCCGTCCAGGATAAGTCTGCCGGAGGTCGGCTTCTCAACGCCCGCGATGAGCTTCGCAAGCGAAGTCTTTCCGCCGCCGTTCGGTCCTGTTATTACTGTCAGCCTGCTGTCAAGCTTACAGCTTACGCCATCTATAATAGTATCGCCGTCCGGAAGCTTCCAGACCAGCTCTTTGAGTTCCAGCAAAAAAATCGCCCCTTTCAACTTGTTATATTATTGTATCACAACCGTGTTATTATGTCAAGCAATGGAGAATTCAATACTACAAGTACTGCTTGTCAGACGCGTCGCAAACGGTTTAGTACTATTCAAATCCGAGCTATAATAGGTAACACAGAAATAAAAGAGCTTTCTGAAAGAAACCACACAGATATCCAAGACGCTTTTCGTCTTCCACGGCAACTAGTAAGGTGTCAATGCACTGAGCTTCTTTGCAGCGGCAAATCACCGCAACATGAAATGGCTGTACAAGCTCTCTACTGGTTGTTTTTTTAAAGATATTGTGATACTCCAAAGCATGATTTTGGAGTTTTTTATCTAGGTTTGTCAATGATTTTGTACACGATAATTAGAAAGGAATTCAACGGGAGAAAGCCAGCCCAGAGGACGCATCGGACGATGATTAGATCGAGCGAGATGGACTTTTAACTGCTTGTTAAGGTCACCACAGGAAGAAAAGCTGTGGCAGGAATAGAACTTGTTGTGATCTTCACGATGGCTGCGTTCAACCTTTCCATTATGGCGGGGAGTGTATGGCTTGATAAGCTTGTGGTATATACCGAGCTTGGCAGCGGTAGTCTGGAACAGCGTAAGCTTTTCCTTTAAGCCTTGAATAAACCTTGTCGTAAATTCAGGACCATTGTCGGTCTGAACGCATTCAATCCTTATGCCACGGCGTTTATACCATTTCACAGCTCGTATAAGGAAATCGGCTGATGAATATGTACTGTGTTCCTCATAGCCGTAAACAAAGCGAAGTCTGGAAAACTCGTCGATAGCAGTGTATTGATAGAGCTTCTGTTCCTTATTGACGAGGCAGCCCGCTGGGACAAACTTGACATCTGTTTGAATACACTCTCCCGGATAAGTCATTTGTTCGTAGGGCTTGGGCTTATAGGTTGGCTTTGCTTCCGCAAGCTCCAGCAAAGCCAACCTTTTAAGGACTCGATAGAGGCTCTCGACCCGACGGGTATAACCACGTTTGCGAAGCCTGTGCCATAGCTCGGTTAGACCGAGCTTTGGATTGCGTCGCCGCATATCCCTGATGAGCTTCAGCTCATCAGGGGTGTGCTCATTCGGGTGGTGATGCGGGCGCTTGGATTGTTCTGCAAGGGATTCAACCGTTCGTCTCAGCGAGCTTTCCAGAAATAAATATAAGAACGACTCTTGTTGTATTTCCTTGATGCTCTTTTTACTCCGTATTTTTCGGAATATTTCATTAGGGATTGACGAAACCGCATCTCCTGTGTTATACTGTTCATTGAGAGATAGACCTTCTTTCACTTGAATTTTGTGTGGTAACTTTATTCTAGCAGTTTTTGGTCTATCTCTCAACCTTTTTCTTAACTTTGTCCAATATCTATTGTAGCACTACAATATAATTATGCTTGACATATTGACGTATTCAGTGTAAAATAAACAGGAAACATTTTAGCAAAGACCAGTGTAACAAAGGAGAAAACAATGGCACGCAAAAAAAAGCGGTATAATCAAAAGGGCTTTACGCTCGTTGAAGTTATAATTGTTCTGGTGATAATAGCTATATCGGCAGCTGTGCTTATTCCCAGCCTGGTAGGGTATATAGAAAAGGCAAAGGAAAAGCGCCACATCTCAGAAGCCCGGCAAGTCTATATAGCTGCACAGACTGCCATCTCAGAAGCCTATGCGGAATATGGCTCGGATTTTAAGCTGTACAGGGAGACAAAGGCCACCGGATACTATCTCCCTAAAACCGATAAAGATGGAAACATTCAGCACGACAGCAGTGGAAATATCGTCTACGACAAAACAAAAAAGGTATCGTGCGGCAACCTCACTGTTTCTTTTTTCTATGCAGCACAGCAAAACAACGCAAATTTTAAAATATACAGCGAAAGCACATTAGAAAATACAAAAAATCCAGAATTCATTGATGCGTTTATTGCAAAGGAAACCCTAAAATATCTCGATTCCTACGACGATGCAAATTACAATGGGTTGGGAAAAGGTCTGAATAAAAAGATCGACAACTGCAACTACGCATTTACATTCAAGGACAAAACGCCATATGGATATGATAAGGCGCTTCTTTCCCCGCAAAAGTACTTTGAAAAATCAAAAAATGACTGCACTTTCGTTATACGCTATGATGATAATGGAAAGGTGCTCATGGTAGAATACGCTGCAAGGGATTTTGACAAGGTCATTATCATCATGAACGGCACCATAAACATTGAAGAAACCGGATCATACGCAACTTATTGATTCAGGATAACGTATAACCATTTATTGAGTTTTACGCCTGCCTTTCCTTAGACCGACTTTCGCAAATAGTATAGGATAACACCAAAAAGATTCTGCCCTGCGCTATGCAGGGCGTTTTCTTTTTAGTACTATGCAAATCTGAAATTCTGTGCTATAATAAAATCAATCTGCATTATCCTTAGTAGTAAACTCTCAGATTTTTACTACTGGGAACCTCTAAAAACCGGTTTGAAAAGGGAAAATGGGTAGAGTGCGCCGAATGCGATGAAAGCCGAAGAAGTAGGGCTGTATGCCTTACGAGGAGGTTTGAAGAAGCAGTCGGTGTGCTATACACATTTTCACTCAAACAAGGTTTTTAGAGGTGACCTACTATTTGACTACTACACGCGTCCGCAGTTTGCCCCGATTTGCCGGGTTTCTGTGAAAACGTCTACGAATACGTAAAATCTGACAGCACGCAAATTACGGCAAAATAACGTATAACCAAGCCCTTTGAAAGGAATTTATCCGATGTACAAAATATTATTCGTCTGCCACGGCAACAGTAAAGTGTCAATATTCGGAGTGGCTTTTTAGCGGCAAATCGTTGCAAGATGTGGTGGCTGTGTAAGCGTTTTACTACCGAAATACTACTATCGGTTGATTTTTGCAAAGGTAATGTAAATCTAAAAAATCGCAAATTTTCCGTTTTTTCATGGTAGTAAAAGCACCATATAATTACAAATTTATATCGTCATTTCTTTTGACCTATTGCCGAATTGCGGCATGAAATAAAGTTCAATTAAACGTAAACATCAGAAAACGCAAATTGCTTTTTCCCGATGTTTATGGAATATAAATTAACGATTTGTGGGTTTTAACGTGCGGTTTTTGGCTCTGCTATTTACTACTAAAGGGACTACTACTGGCTGAATTTTGGAGTTAAACTGTAAAACTTGTCTGACTGTTTATCACTAAAACAGATATTAAATCAGAATTCATGCAAGTCGAAGTTTTGTGACTTCTGTAATCCATGTGAGCAGTGACTTTTGCGATTTATAACCGCAAAAGTATTGATTTTCTTACAGAAATGTGGTATACTAATCGCAACGGAGGTGTTGCAAATGATTGAAAGACCAATGTATACTGACAGAATTATGGCGTATGTGAACACGCCGTTTGTGAAAATACTCACCGGAGTGCGCCGCTGCGGAAAATCCACGATACTGAAAATGATAATCGAAAGGCTGAAAGACGAGTACAACGTCCCGGAAGAGCGCATATTGTCCTACCGCTTTGATTCCATGGAATACGACGGGGCGACCTCAAAGCAGATATACGACGAACTCAAATCCAGGCTGTCCGCTGACGGCAAGACTTATCTGTTCCTTGATGAAATACAGGAAATACAGGGCTGGGAGAAGATTGTGAACTCGCTGGCTTCGGACTTCGATGTTGACATTTACGTTACCGGCTCAAACTCACGAATGATGTCCTCGGAGATATCGACATACCTTACCGGCAGGTATATAGCTTTTAGAATTTATACGCTTTCCTTTGCTGAATACCTGACATTCAAGAAAACATACAGCGCTGTCGGAACTCCCCGTGAGGAGCTTGGCAGTTATATCAGACTGGGCGGATTTCCGGCAACGCATTTGCAGAAATATTCACAGGATGAGGTTTACACTATCGTCCGGGATATTTATAATTCAACCATTTTTTCGGACATCGTTAAAAGAAATCAGGTGCGCAAGATCGACCAGCTTGAACGTGTGGTGAAGTACACCTTCAGCAATGTCGGGAATACATTCTCAGCAAAATCCATATCTGATTATCTGAAATCCGAAAAGCGTTCGTTGGATAACGAAACCGTATACAGCTATCTTGAAAAGCTCGAAAAGGCTTATCTTCTGCACCGCTGTTCACGCTATGACCTCCAGGGAAAGGAAGTCCTGAAAACGCAGGAGAAATTCTACCTCGCCGATACCTCGCTGCGATACAGCGTGCTCGGATATAATTCCGACACCGTGGCAGCAAGCCTTGAAAATGTTGTGTACCTTGAATTGTGCCGCAGAGGTTATACCGTTAATATCGGCAAGACCGCCGATGGCGAGATAGATTTCGTGGCAAGCCGCCAGAACGAGAAAATCTACGTCCAGGTAACGCAGGAGATAAAGACCGAGAGAACAGAAAAGCGTGAATATGAGCGCCTGCTCGACATTCACGACAACTACCCCAAATATGTACTGCTGACAGACGATTTCGCCGGCGGTAACTACGAGGGTATTAAAACAATGCACGTTGCAGATTTTCTTCTTTCCGGTGAATACTAATGCGTTATCATGACATGTGTAAGCGGCACAAATCACTTGACAACATGATACAGGCGTAGTATAATAAATTCAGCGATGATACCAACAAGCAGCAAACGGCTCTGTTAAGCGAAGTATAAGGTCGTGAGCGATTCGGGTCGTGGGTCATCTCGACCAGATAAGCACGGTAATTTTGATACAATGGTATCAGGAACTACCGTGCTTTTTCTTTTTGCCTAAAAGCTTTTAATAAAGGGTTTTCGGGCTTTTTTACTTTTTATGGATAGTTTTGTTTTGACGTTTTCCCTGCTCCTCAGAGGGGAGATAAAGTCAATTTCCGGGTAATAATAAGTCACTCTGAAACTATTCTTTTAGGAAAAGTTTCAGAGTGGGGAAAATGTTTCATTGTTAGGTCGTGTTGACACTAAGCCTAATGACGCATCTTTTTGGCAAAATTTCACACATTCTGCGTTAAAAAGGTTTGACAGGCGACAGCCTGCCCGCACCTTTTTGCCTTGTCTGTGTAAAATTTATGCTCGAAAATCTGCGCATTATTTTAGCGTCAACACTCCCTAATTTATGGGTTTGGGTTTTAAACTATACTATATCGTCCCTAGAAACAGGCACATATACCATTTTCAGTGGAATCATTCTGCGATATTTTTCGCTCAGTGCATCGTAGTACTTCAAAATTAAATCCACAAGCTCCGTGCCATTTATTGCTCTTATAATGGGTGTGTTTTCAAGATATTTTATGGCATTTTTGGTATAATTTGAAAGTGTTACAAAAAGCCCATAGTCGCCTTCACGCATTGCGCCTTTCAGCGACTGGATGACCGTTTCCTTTATATCGCCGTCCTGACTTTTTACCTGAACAAGTATCCTGGGTGGAAGTTCATCTTTGTATGCTGTTATATCTATCCCACTGTCGCCGCCATGCGGTGATACAATTGTTCTGTATCCCATCGCCCTTAAAAGGTCTGCAACAAAATCTTCAAGGTCGTATCCTTTTAGATTTTTACTTAATTCTTTAAGTATGAAATCACGAGTGGATTCAATAATATCGTCGGCTGTCGCAGCAATGCTTTCATCTTCATCTGAAATAGATGTATCTAATTTAAAATCATTATCAACAGCGGATAAATACTCACTTGCGTAATTTTTTATCGCAAAAAGGGACATCGCAGACCCGACTTCATATAGTGCTCCTTGCGAAAAAACAGTTCTGGGCAATCTTTTAAGCCACTTTACCGCTCTTTGCTGAACGAACTCACCGGAACTTGGTGCATAAATATACTCTCCGTCCACTATCCCAATATTAATCATTCTATCACTTTTAGATGGAAAGACTACATAATCGCCCACTTTCAACTCGTGTATAAATCTGAAAAGCATTCCTGAACTGGTTGCTATAGCACCTTTTTTAGCATTAGGATAAGTTTGTGCATATTTTTCCTTAAATGCTTCTCTGGTTGCTTTAACAAGCGACAAGTCTCCAAAATCAGACCAGCCGAGAGCAATTCGATTTTCAGTAAGAAACAGATGCTCGTCCTTACCATGTATTCCCCAAATTGGGCGTTCTGTGTTGTTCATTAGAACTATCTCCTTTATCCCTGATATTTTTTGAAATTCTCTGCCTGTTCTAATACCTCTTTGTAAACATCATCAATGGTTACCGGTGGATAATCAAACTCATCAAGCAATAGGATAAGGTCAACCTGCAAATTTGCTTTAATATCGTCACGTGTCGACCAATCAGTATATCGTGCCTTATCGTCAACAATGACCTTGATACGCTTGGACAGCTCAATCATCTTGTTATCAGGATATTCAAACTCATACTTGCGTGCAACAATGCTAAGGATATCGTAAAACGCTTTTTCCTCATAATCGATTCCCATAGCCGTAAATGAGTTCTTTTCTTTCTTCAGTTCTTCCAGCAAATTCGTGAGCTGTTCGGCGACATCGTCCAAAACTTCATTTGCAAACGCTTCATCTTTGCGGCGGTTGTTGTATTCATCCACAACACGCTTCATTCGCTCCGCAAACTCCAAACTCATAATTTTGTTAACTTTCTTGTATTCCTCAATTGCCTGTGATAAAAGTCTTTGCAAAATCTTGATTTTAGTATTCGGCAGCTTAATAGCGTTTATCTTATCTATATACTCATCGCTGAAAATATCAACGGAGATATGCTTGCCTGTCTCAAAAAGCTCTTCGATGCCATCGGACTGAATTGCTCCCTCTAACAGTTCATGAACTCTTGCATTCATCTGCGACGTGTCAGGAGCATCTCCCTTAGTTAGCTTGAAAAGGATGGAACGAACCGCACAATAAAAAGCAATATAATCTCTGTCCTCATCTGTAAATTCTTCACTCGACGTACAGAGGTTAAACGCTTGTTTCATTCTTTTGACAGCTGCCATAAAACGAAGCTCCAGCTCCTCGGTGAGCTGCACATACTCAACGGCTCGGTTAAGGCAAGCAAGCTGTTCGACCGGAGAACCCTCAAAGAAGTCTCGGCTATTGAAGTTATGGAACATCTGATTCAGAACTTCCAGTTGGTCTTTAACAATCGTAATGGATTGCTCAATACCCTCAAATTCCTCTGTCTCAAAGTTGGTGTACTTCTTCAAGGCAAGGTTCATATTCTTTTTAATGCCGATGTAATCGACAATCAAGCCTTTGTCCTTACCCTCATATACACGGTTTACACGAGAGATAGTTTGGATAAGCGTGTGCTGCTGAATAGGCTTGTCAATGTAGATGGTATCCAAAGAAGGAACGTCGAATCCGGTCAACCACATATCAACAACAATCGCAATCTTAAAATTGGATTTGATATTCTTAAACTGACGGTCAAGTTCCTTACGGTCTTCCTTAGTACCGAGCATATTGAAAAGCTCTGGTTCATCGTCCTTGTTACGTGTCATAACCATACGGATTTTTTCAATCGGCTTCAGTTCTTTCTTGTCTTTTTCGGTCAATTCCACGCCATCTGCACAGATCTTTTTTTCTGCCCATTCGGGGCGAAGTTCAACAATAATCTTGTATAGGTCATATGCAATATAGCGGTTTGCACAGACAAACATCGCCTTGCCCGCAACGGTCGCACCCTCCGCAACACGCTGTTCATAATGAGCAATAAAATCCTGTGCTACTGCTCTTAATCTATCGGGGTCGCCAATGATGACCTCCATATTGGCAACAGCCTTTTTGCTTTCCTCGATTTGGTGCTCATTAGAGCCTTCTTCCGCACACTTGGCATAGTAATCCTCAATCTCCTGGATTTTTGCCTGGTCAAGCGTTACACGAGCCGCACGACCGTCATAAACAAGATTGACAGTAATGCCATCTCGGACAGCTTCGGTCATTGTGTAGGCATCTACAACATCGCCAAAAACTTCAATAGTTGCATCAATCGGAGTCCCGGTAAAACCAACATATGTAGCATTTGGAAGTGAATCGTGGAGATACTTTGCAAAGCCATAAGTGCGCTCTACACCTACATCTGTGATTTTCACTTTCTGATTCAAATTTACTTGGCTGCGGTGAGCTTCATCAGAAATGCAGATGACATTTGTTCTCTCGGTAAGCACCTGTAAATCCTCGGTAAACTTCTGAATCGTAGTCAGATACACGCCGCCGCTTTCTCTACCTTGAAGTTCTTGACGAAGTTTTTCACGGGATTCAATGCTGACAACCGTTTCGTCTCCGATGTATTTCTTAGAGCTGATAAACTGCTTGGAAAGTTGGTCGTCAAGGTCAGTTCTGTCAGTAATGATGACAATAGTCGGAGACTTAAAGTACTCGCTTTTCATCAGCATACGGGTGAGAAACATCATCGTATAACTCTTTCCGCATCCTGTAGCTCCGAAATATGTACCGCCTTTGCCGTCCCCGGCAGGACGAATATGTTCTTTGATATTATTGAACAACTTATTTGCCGCAAAGAACTGAGGATAACGACAAACTATCTTCAAATCTTTATCAGAGTTATCAGGGAAGTAAATAAAGTCCTTGATAACAGCGAGCAGACGGTCTTTGCGGAACAAACCTTGTACCATCGTTACGAGCGAATTGATACCGTCAAGCTCGGTGTCTCCGTCCTCGACCTTTCTCCATGCATAGAAGAAGTCATATGGGGAGAATAAAGAACCATACTTGTTATTCGCTCCATCACTGATTACAATAAAGGCGTTGTATTTAAAAAGTTCGGGGATGTCTCTGCGATAACGAACCGTAAGTTGTGTATAGGCATCCATTATAGTCGTATTTTCTTTTACAGCACTCTTAAATTCGAGCACAACAACAGGAATACCGTTCACAAAAACAATACCGTCAGGAATACGTCTCTGATTGTTGATTCCGTCAATCTCAAACTGATTTACTATCTTGAAAATATTGTTGCCGGGATTTTCAAAATCAACAAGTCTAATGTGAATATCCTTTTGCGTTCTATCCTCACGGGTCAAAGTAAAGCCATTGCATATTATTCTATATACTTCCTTATTGGCTTCGTAAATAGTACCGGAGATGTTACGCAAGAAAAGAATAATCCCGTCAACCTCACTTAAAGTAATGCCGTCCTTGGCGTAACGGTTATATAGGTATTGCTTCAAATCATCAATAAGCAAAACTTCAGTGCGTTCACGATGAATTTGGTCACCGCTGACATAGGTGTACCCTTCGTCTTTAAATAACTGCATTATCGACATTTCTAATGCGTGTTCATTAAAGTTAGTCATTATGTTCACCCCATGGTCTTTAATCAAAGGTTTTTTATTGTTTCAATAAATTCGTTGCGTTTCTTTTCCCATCGATTATCAGGCACACTTATTCCAAAACTTTTTGAAATGATATTTTTTAGTTCGCCAAGCCTTTTTTTGAGCTGGTCTTCCTGGTCGTCTAATTTCATGCCTATTCGATTTGGATTTACAGCACCTTTGATTTCTCTATACTCAAATTGAGGGAGAAGTATAGAAGTATATTCGCTTTTCAGAACCCAAGCCGCTCCCATTTCGTTTAGGCAAACGGTACTTTTATAATAATTCTCGGAAAGCATAAAAATAACATAGAGATTATAGTTACGAAATAATGATGCCAAATAGTCATATATATCTTGATTTAGCGGTATGGCATAGTCTGGAACCGATGAACAGAATAGATTGTCATTTGTTAAACCTATATCTGCAAGTAGGTCAACAAAAGGTTCAACATACTTTAGGTCTATTGAAGAATGACTTATGAATACTTTGGTTTTAAGCATTTCATTGTCCTCACTTTGCTTGTTTTTTGGGGGATAATACTTGTTAATGTTTTTACGTATAACCAAAAGAGAGCTTTTTAATTTATTAAAGTTATCCCTTTCGTCATAATTTTTGCCATTAAATTTATGTATGACACCAGTCGCATTTATTATATTCCAAATGTAAGTATCATTAGTCCTGCTGTATATTTCTTGCAGTTCAAACTTGACTTCTTCTTTCCATGCTATAAAATCCGGATTATCATATATGAATTCACCTGGCGGAACGCATAATCCATCCGAAGGTTCGAATCTTCTAAACTTAGCTTCGATTTCTGGAATTTCATCAATCAAAGCCACTAGATCTTTCTCCATAAGATTTCATCTCCTTTTGACTATAAATGATAATTTAGAGGCTTGATATGCTACTAATGAGTGTCTGTCGAAGCTCTTGCAGTCTTCCGATTTCCAACTCGTTTTGCCGCTGCTCATCAAATAAAGGCATACATATGGCCTCA
>Ga0129310_1001296_pt1 | contig 22491 bp, 22 predicted proteins | sample Go1ome_2_FD_94433 | JGI IMG/M metagenome (GOLD analysis project Ga0129310, IMG submission 94433) | Western lowland gorrila individual fecal microbial communities from Wisconsin, USA - Go1022A metagenome | ecosystem: Host-associated > Mammals > Digestive system > Large intestine > Fecal | place...
CCTGACAGTGAACCGGGCGAGGGCGAAGAAAAGAAGCCGTTCCAGAAGGATACGGCAGGGCACCTTTTCTCCAGCCGTCAGATGGATTTAATCGTCCTGAACCGTCTGGGTGTGAAGCCGGAAGATGTGGGCCAGAAACACACCGAGCCGAAGGAACCAACTGCTGAACCGAAACCGTCCGCAGAGCCGACCCCTCCGGCAGAACCGCCTGCCAACGCCAAACCCGTCCTTGATATGGACGGCAAGACTGAGGATGGCAGCATCCCCTACAATATCCTGATGAAACAGCTTGAGTGCATGAAGTGATGTGCGTTCAGGCTGTTTTTATATCCAATCAACCATCACAAATCTATGGAGGAAACGCACTATGAGTAAGATTCTGGAACTGCGCACCAAGCGCAACACTCTCTGGGAGCAGACCAAGGACTTTCTGGAGAAGAACCGCGGCGAGAATGGTCTGGTAAAGGCCGAGGCCGTGGAGCAGTACAACAAGATGGCACAGGAGGTCAAGGACCTGGGTGCGGAGATCGAGCGTCTGGAGCAGCAGGCACAGATTGAGGCACAGCTGTCCGCACCGACTTCCAATCCTGTCCATGCTGACCCGAAGAACGGTGCCAAGAAGGATGTCAAGCCGACCGCCACTGCTGAGTACGCCGAGAACTTCTGGAACATGATCCGCAACCGCGGTCATTACGGCGAGGTCCGCAATGCCCTGTCTGTGGGTGAAGACACCGAGGGCGGCTTTACCGTTCCAGATGAGTTCGAGAAGAAGCTGGTGGAGGCACTGGAGGAGAACAACATCTTCCGTGGCATGGCAACTGTCATCCGCACCAGCTCCGGCACCCGTAAGATCCCCATCGCAGAGGATACCGGTGAGGCAAGCTGGATTGATGAGGGTGAGGAAATTCCGGAGAGCGATACCACCTTCGGTCAGACCATGCTGTCCGCTTACAAGCTGGGTACCATGATCAAGATCTCCAACGAGCTGCTGAACGATTCCGCTTTCGACCTTGCCACCTATATTGCCCGCCGCTTCGGTGTGCGTATGGGCAATGCTGAGGAGCGCGCCTTTATCACCGGTGACGGTGTGGGCAAGCCTCTGGGTCTGCTGGCAGAAGCCGGTGGTGCGAAGGTCGGTGTGACTGCGGCTCAGAAAGATGCTGTGTCTTTCGATGAAATCTTCAAGCTCTACTACGCACTGAAGGCTCCGTACCGCAAGAAGGCGCAGTTCCTCTGCAACGAAGCCCTGGTGCTGCAGCTGATGACCATCAAGGACAACAACGGCAACTATATCTGGAAGCCGGGTCTGGAGATCGGTAAGCCGGATACCCTGCTGAACCGTCCGCTGAAGACTTCTGCGTTCATGCCGGAGATCAAGGGAGGCAGCAAGGTCATGGCCTTTGGTGATTACAGCTACTACTGGGTGGCTGACCGCCAGAACCGCACCTTCCGCCGCCTGAACGAACTGTATGCCCGTACCGATCAGGTCGGCTTCCTGACCACCCAGCGTGTGGATGGCAAGCTGATCCTGCCCGAAGCTGTCCAGCTTCTGCAGATGGCACCGCAGGGCTAAGAAAGGGGGATGTCGGTTATGGCACTGATTCCGCTTTACGAAGCAAAGACCTACCTCCGGGTAGACAGCAGTGATGAGGATGTCCTGATCGGCATCCTCTTATCTTCTGCGGAACAGATGTGCAAAGATGTGGGCCGCCTGTCGGAAGATCAGTGGGAGGCAGTCAATGCCGCTGACTGGGACGCCGAGAATGGAGTACAGCCCACAAGGGAACTGGAAGCCCTGCGCAGCACCTGCCGTGTGGCGATTTTGTATGCGCTGGGCTATCTGTATGAACACCGGGACGAAGCCGACTATCACCAGCTGATGCTGACGCTTCGCTCCATCCTGTTTGCTGTGAGGGAGGGGGTGTTCTGATGATCGAAAAACTGAATGAGCGGATCACGATTGAGAAAAGCACCGTCGTGACCGATAAGGTTGGAAACCATCGGAACACATGGGAGGAATATTTCACCTGCTTTGCCTATGCGTCGACCTATCAGGCGCAGGAAGAGGAGGGTGAGGTCACAGCCGAACAGAAGAGTGTGGTGTTTTCAGTGCGATGGTGCAGTGAAACCAAGGGATTAACGTCCATTGGCTACCGCATCCGCTTCCGGGAACAGCTCTACAATATCGAATCTATTGACCCGATGAACTACCAGAAGAAAATTCTGAAGATTCATTGCCGTTTGGAAAGGAGGCAGTCGGATGAGCAGAACCGTCAGCATTGATGAAATGGCAGATGCCATCAATGAGGGCTTGAAAGAGTATGCGACCCTTGCCTCCACCGAGGTCAAGAAAGCTGTCCGCAAGTCAGCGAAAACGGTCAAAGACCAGATTTCCTCCAATGCACCATCCAGAACGGGCGCATACAAGGGAAGCTGGGTGGCGACCAAACAGTCTGAATCCAGCCAGAGCCTTCAGATGGTGGTGCATTCCAAGAACCGCTATCAGCTGGCACACCTGCTGGAGAAAGGACACGCCAAACGCGGCGGTGGCCGGGTGGCAGGAAGACCGCATATTGCTCCGGCAGAACAGGCCGGTGTCGAGCAGCTTCAATCCCTCATCGAAAAGGCACTGAAGTAAGGAGGACCCTATGACCCACGAAGAAGTGAAAGCTCTGGTGGAGGAGATGGGACTTCCTTATGCGTATGACCATTTCGCAGAAGGGGAGAGTCCCGATCCACCGTTTATCTGCTTCCTGTATCCGAAAGCCGAGAATTTCGGTGCAGACAACCTTGTGTACCACCATTTCAACCGGCTGGACATTGAGGTGTACACCGACTACAAGGACCCGGATATGGAAGCGAGCATTGAAGAAGTCCTGACCGCACATGAACTCTATTATGAGAAAAGTGAAGTCTGGATCGAAACTGAAAAGATGTATGAAGTCCTGTATGAGCTGACTGTGTGAGTCAGCTGCAGGGCTGTTTTTATGGAGGAGAAGTAATGAGCAAGAAAAGCAACAAGGTCAAATTTGGCCTGAAAAACTGCCATTATGCCAAGGCAACCTTTGACGAAGATGGCAGTGTCACCTATGAAAAGCCGGTGCGCATCCCCGGTGCAGTCAGCCTGTCGATGGACGCCAACGGCGAAATCGAGCCGTTCTATGCGGACAACATCGCCTACTATGTCGTGAATAACAACTCCGGCTACGAGGGTGATCTGGAAATCGCTCTGGTGCCGGAGAGCTTCCTCACGGACATCATGCACGAGGAACTGGATGGGAACGGTGTGCTGGCAGAGAACGCCAATGTGGAACTGGAGCATTTCGCATTCCTGTTCGAGTTTGATGGCGACCAGCGTCACACCCGCCATGTTTTCTACAACTGTGTGGCAAGCCGCCCTGCCGTGGAGGGTGAGACCAATGAGGACAGCAAAGAGGTCAAGACCGAAACGCTGAGCCTGCAGGCGACCCCTCTGGCAAATGGTTATGTCAAGGCCAAGACCGGCACCAACACCACCGATGAGGTTTACAACAAGTGGTACGACGCGGTTTATGAGCCGCAGGCAGAAGCCGCCAGTGAGACGGATTCCAGCCAGACCGAGGAAGAGCCGCAGGGCTAAGTGACCGATACACACCGCAGGGCTTCGGCTCTGCTTACATTATTATATAGGAGTACACGATTATGAAGAAGATTTTTCCTTTGTTCGCAGTGATCATTGTTCTGGTGCTGGCTGTTTGTTCGTTCAGCATCATTCCTACCGGATACACCGGTGTGAAGACCAGCTTCGGTCAGATCCAGGAGACCACCATCCAGAGCGGTAAGCTCAACTTCTGCATTCCCTTTGTGCAGAGCATCCATAAGGTCAACAACAAGCAACAGGATAAGCACATCGAAGCGCAGATCTGGGGCGAAGCCTCCGACAAGACCCCTGTGTATGCCGCTGATGTCATTGTGACCTATCAGGTGCTTCCTGAGAAGAGCGCATGGCTGTATGCGAATGTGTCCGACATCAAGAATCTGGTCGGTGATGAACTGGTGGCATCCGCTATCAAATCCGCTATGGCTGAACTTGGCCCCAATGAAGTGACGAACCGCACCAAGATCGAGCCTCTGGCACAGCAGAAGCTGGCAGAATCCCTTGTACAGAAGTACGGAGAGGGTGTTGTGTTTGTGAACAAGGTCGTCATCAACGACATGGATTTTGAGGATGCTTATAACGAAGCCATCCAGCAGAAGTCTATCGCCCAGCAGAACGCAGATAAGCAGAAGATCGAGAACGAGGCCGCCATTGCCAAAGCAGAAGCTGATAAGCAGGTAGCAATCACCAATGCGGAAGCGGAAGCCCAGAAGACTTCCATTGCCGCAGAAGCACAGGCCGAGGCAAACCGCAAACTGGCAGAAAGCCTGTCTGAGAACCTGATCGAGTATCAGAAGATCCAGAAGTGGGATGGCAAGCTGCCTACTGTGAGTGGTAGCAGTGCTCTGGTCAGCATCGACCCGGCTGAGTAAGAAACACGATATACGGCAGGGCTTCGGCTCTGCCACTTTTACATGAAATTTCAGGAGGAAAACTACTATGGCAGTTACTAAGAAAATCGAGATTGATGGCAAGGAAGTCACCTTTAAGGCAAGTGCCGCTGTGCCTCGCCTGTACCGCATCAAGTTTGGCCGTGACATCTATAAAGACCTGCGCCAGTTGGAAAAGAGTGTGGGCGAGAACGATGAGGACAATTCCAACCTCGATCTGTTCAGTCTGGAGATGTTCGAGGATCTGGCGTGGCTGATGGCGCGTCATGCGGACCCGGCCAATGTGCCGGACAGCCCCGAGGAGTTCCTTGACCAGTTCAACACCTTCTCCATCTACCAGATCCTGCCCCAGCTGATCGAACTGTGGGGTCTGAATGTGCAGACGGAGGTAGAATCCAGAAAAAACCTCGCAAAAGTGAGCGGGAAATGACCACCCCGCTCTTTCTGCTGCGCTGTGTGCAGCTCGGTATCAGCATCGCCGATCTCGACCTGCTGACCATCGGGTTGGTCAATGATATGTTCACGGAGCGGCAGAACGATGACTATCCGTACAAAGAGCTGGCAAGTCAGTCGGACTTCGACCGATTCTAAAGCAAAAACCAGACGACCGTGCTTATATCGTGAATGAAATAAGCACAATCGTCTGGCTGTAAGGCATAAAAAATCCCCCAGCCGTGCACAACTGGGGGAGAAAGAAGGTGGCCTAAAGGTCATCTTCCCGGTCTCAGCCCTCGCAAGGTTACCGAAACCTGATCACTGTTAGAAGTATAGCCGATTTAGTGGGGATAGTCAAGTTGTTAGGTGTCTTTACGAAGAATATCGAGGTACTCAGTATATGAATATATTTTCGCCTTTCCGGATTTGTCTGTTTGCTCCAAAATTCCATCATCGACTAAGATGGAGACCACCTTCGAGACAGTATTGTATGACATTTCAAGAGCCGTAGCGGTTTTCTGAATATCGATGATAGGATTGGATTCCAAATAGGCAAACACTTTAAGAACACTGGTACGCTGTCTCTTTGTTAGAGTATCAAATAATTTTGTGCTTTTATCGTGTAATGCAGTAAGGCGGTCAATTGTATGGATCGCATCTTCCGCAGAATCTGCAAAAGCCTGAAGGAAAAAAGAAATCCACTGCTCATAATCACCGGTACGTCGTACCTGAGTCATGCGATCATAGTACTCAATACGGTTCATCTTGAGATAATAAGAAATATAAAGTGCCGGAGTAGACAGAATGCCCTTTTCCATCAGGAAGAGCGTGATAAGAAGACGTCCGACACGTCCATTACCATCAAGGAAGGGATGTGTGGTTTCAAACTGGTAGTGAATTAAAGCAGCCTGAATCAAAGGATCAAGAGTATCATCACTATTGATATATTTTTCAAGATCGGACATGGCAGTTAACATGTCGTCTGGATTTGGTGGAATATAACGGGCATTCCTAAGTGTGCTTCCCTGACCACCGATCCAGTTTTGTGAATAGCGGAATTCACCCGGATTCTTTTCCTGCCCACGCACGCTTTCCAAAAGAACAGCATGGGTTTCTTTGATTAGACGATTGCACAGAGGCAGAGTTTTTAGCCGCTCAAGTGCAAATTCGGTCGCACGAATATAGTTGACAACATCGGAAACATCTCGGTTTGTGTTGTCTTCAATAAGGGGATTTAAGATATCCTCAAGAGTACACTGTGTACCTTCAATCTGTGAGGAAAGAAGAGCTTCTTTACGGACATACATGGAAACGAAAAGTCCCATGTTAGGTATACGAGAAGAGAGTCCTTCAAGTGTTGCTATTTTCTTGTTTGCATCAATAAGTTTCGTGAGAAGCTCACCAGACACCTCAATAGGAGGATTCGGTGGAAGCGGAGCTGGCCGAAAGGATTCATAAGCCATTTCGCCTGACAGGTTACTCACGAGTGTTCCTGCTCGGTTTGTCATAATTGTTTCCTTTCCTCCGAAAAACGGAAATTGAAATTTCTAGGACCATTTTAGCATAGAAATTTCAGAAAATCAACTTATCGTGAAAATTTGATGCGAAAGAAATTTCAGAAAAACGGCTTTTGGTGAAATTTCTCAAGAGAAATCACCCTAGAAATTTCAAGTTTAGCATTCCATATTTTAATTTTGCCCCACTTGTGTCAAAGCAAGTCGGGCTTTTTTCATGCCTGCGAGGAGGTGGTTACGCAAATGGCATCCAGAATCCAGGGCATCACCGTTGAGATCGGCGGCGATACCACAAAGCTCTCCAAAGCACTGGAAGGTGTAAACAAGTCAATCAAGGGGACGCAGTCCGGACTGAAGGATGTCAATAAACTCCTGAAACTGGACCCCTCGAATACAGAACTGGTCGTCCAGAAGCAGAAGATGCTGAAACCATGCAGGACAACTTAAATGGTCAGCTCACCATCCTGAAATCTCAGCTGGAGGAGCTGGCTATTTCTTTTGGTGATATCCTGATGCCGACCATCCGCAAGATCGTGTCTGCGGTGCAGCAGTTCGTGGACAAGCTCAACAGCATGGACGACAGCACCAGAGAAACGATCATCAAAATCGGACTGCTGGCTGCGTCTATTGGTCCGCTGCTCATTGTGCTGGGCAAGACCATATCGACAGTCGGCACAGCGATGCGTGGATTCAGTTCGCTTGCAAAGGGCATCCGGCTTCTCATCACCCATGTGGGCAGTGCCAGCGGTATGTTCAGCAAGCTGGGTGTGGTGCTGGGCGGTCTGTCCGGACCAGTCGTAGCAGTGGTGGCAGTCATCGGTACACTGGTGGCGGCTTTTATGAACCTCTGGAACACCAATGAGGAGTTCCGCACGGCAATCACCGGCATCTGGAACGATATCGTTTCTAAGGTGAAAGGGTTCTGCGACCAGCTGACACAGCGGATCAATGGTCTGGGATTTGACTTCAAGGATATCACCGAGGTGCTGAAAGCAGTCTGGGATGGATTCTGTCAGGTGCTTGCACCGCTGTTCGAGGGTGCATTCCAGAATATTGCCACGATCCTTGGTGTCGTTCTGGATACCCTGCTCGGTCTGTTTGACGTTTTCTCTAATGTGTTCTCAGGAAACTGGAGCGGTGCATGGGAGGCGGCAAAGGGCATCTTCTCCAGCATCTGGGATGGCGTGAAGTCCATCTTCTCCACGACCCTTTCTGCATTGAAGAGTGCGCTGGATGTGTTCCTTGGCCTGTTTGGTACGGACTGGCAGACGGTCTGGGGCAGTATTAAGAGCTTCTTTGAGACGGTGTGGAGCGGCATCAGTAGCTTCTTCTCCAATACAGTTTCTGCAATCCAAAGTGTAGCAACGACAGTGTTTACGGCTGTTTCGGGCTTCTTTACCACAGTGCTTACCAGCATCCAGACAACCTTCAGCACCATCTGGACTGCGATTTCTACGGCAGTTTCTTCTGTGCTGAATATCATCCATACCACGGTGACGACTGTTTGGAATGCGATTTCGACCGCAATTTCCACGGTCATGAATGCCATCAGTTCCACGATCACTACGGTGTGGAACGGAATCTACAACACCATCAAGCCGCTGCTGGATGCGTTCAAGTACCTGTTTGAAACCATCTGGCAGGCAATCCAAATCCTGATCGGTGCAGCACTGACCGCAATCCAGACGAAGATCACTTCCATCTGGAACGCCATTGTTGCTTTTGTGACGCCGATTTTGACCGGATTGCAAACGACCTTCTCGACCGTTTGGACTGCTATCCAGACAGCGATTTCTACCGTGCTGACCGCAATCCAGACCGCAGTGACTACGGTGTGGAACGCTATTGTGTCCTTCCTGTCTCCGCTGCTGACGGGCATCCAGACTCGGATGAGCACGGCATGGAATGCAATCAAGACTGTTATAAGTACAGTCCTTTCTGCGATCCAGTCCACCGTTTCTTCCATCTGGTCGGCCATCAGCAGCCGGATCTCAGGTGTGGTAAATGGCATCAAGAGTGTGGTTTCGTCTGGCTGGAATGCCATGAAGTCCACGGTATCCACACTCAGCAACAGCATCAAGAGTGGGGCGACCACCGCATTCAATGCCATGAAGTCTGGTATCTCTACCACGATTTCCGGTATCACCTCCACGATCTCCGCCGGCTTCAACAATGCCGTGTCCTTTATCAAGGGGCTGGCAGGGCAGGCGTTCTCGTGGGGCTCTGACATGATCGGCAATATTGTGTCGGGTATCCAGTCGAGAATTCAGGATGTGGCAAATGCTGTGACGGGTGTTGCAGATAAGATCCGCTCGTTCCTGCATTTCTCTGTGCCGGACGAAGGACCTCTGGCGGATATGGAAAGCTGGATGCCGGACTTCATGCAGGGCTTGGCAAACGGCATCAACACCAACACAAGCCTTGTGACTGCAGCAGCAGAGAATCTGTCTACCACACTTTCTACCTCCATCACGAACTCTATGCGTGGGGTAGAAAAGGCATACAGCCAGAGCTGGGCCGCTATCAGCCAGACGGTGAGGACTGGCACGGCAGGTGTGAGTGCCGCGATGAAATCCGCATGGAGTTCCATTACGACCAGCACCAACAGCACATGGAATAGCATCAAGTCCAGCATCCAGAACAGCTTCTCGGCTGTGAAGTCCAGTGTGACTTCTGCAACAGCGGCTGTGAAATCTTCCATGACGAGTGCATGGAATGCAGTGAAATCGCTGACGACTTCCAGCTGGAACGACATCAAGAAGGTTATCACAACGGCGTGGAACGGGATCAAGTCGCTCACCACATCGGCGACCTCTGCGGTCCGTTCTTCTATGACAAGTGCATGGAATGCGGTAAAGACCCTGACGAATACCAGCTGGAACGGTATCAAAACGGTCATCACGACTGCATGGAACAGCATCAAGAGTCTTACAACTTCTTCTGTGTCTGCGGTCCGCACGACCGTAACGAGTGGATGGAGCGGGGTACAGTCCTCGACCAACTCTACCTTTAATAATATGAAGTCCACGGTGTCCTCTGCAATGGCAAACCTGCGCAGCACGGTATCTTCCAGTGTGGCAAACATCAAGAGCAGTTTCAACTCTTTAAGTTCGATTGCTTCCTCGGCATACCGCTGGGGTGCAGATATCTGCTCCCAGATGGCGGCAGGTGTCCGTGCGGCAGCTGGTTCCGTGATCGCAGCGGCGGAAAATGTCGCAAGCAGGGTCAGAAGCCTGCTGCATTTCTCAGTGCCGGATGAAGGTCCTCTGTCCGATGCAGATACCTATATGCCGGACTTCATGAAGCTGCTGGCTACAGGCATTAAGAAAAATGTCAAGTCAGTGGTGAAAGCTGTGCAGGGGCTTGCCGGTTCTATGAGCGACAACCTCACAACTCCGGTGGATTCTCTGGGCGACTGGATGGATTCTGTGGTCGGCAGTTTTGCGACTACGATCAAGAGAAGTCAGAGCGATATCGGCAATGCGGCAAAAGATGTGGGCAGTGGAATTCAAAGCCAGCTGATGTCTGGATTGTCGGGTCTGAAGACACAGTTCCAGCAGCTGTGGACTGACCTGCAGGGAATCACCAAAGCCGCAGTCGGGAATATGAGTGATGAGGTGCAGCAGGGCTTCGCGGATATGAAGAATTCCATCGGCGAGCTGAGTTCTCAGACCAGTTCCCTTGGAAATTCGATCCGCAGCCTTGGCGACACGTTCAACTCAGATTTCCTAAAGAGCCTGGGCAACGGCATCAGCAAGGTCGGTGACACGGTCAATACGGTCACGGGCCTTGTGGACAAGCTGGGCTCCATGAAGAACACCATCGGAAACCTCGGAAGCACGATGCAGAACCTCGGCAATGTGCTCGGTACAGAGAACGGCGGCGGTCTGCTTTCCAACATCGGCAGTTTCCTGTCGAAGATCGGCAGTGCAGATGGTGGGCAGATCGTGTCGAAGTTCGGGAAACTAATTTCCGGGCTGACCTCTAAGATGGGCGGCCTCGGTCAAGGTATTTCGGGTGTTCTTTCTAAGCTGGGAAGCCTTGGCTCCAGCGGTGGGGGAATTCTGTCGAATCTGGGGAGCCTGCTCTCCGGCGTGGTGTCGAAGATCGGTGGTTTAGGCGGCAGCCTTTCCGGTATTGTATCGACCATCGGTTCTTCGCTGGGCGGTATCGCCGGAACGGTTGGCACGACACTGTCCGGTCTGCTTGGTTCTGTGGGTACGACCGTATCGGGACTGGCGGCTGGTGCTGGTTCGGCACTGGCTGGTATCGCTTCCTCTGCTGGAGGAGTGCTTGCTTCGGCAGGTACAGCACTTGCTGGCTTGGCTGGTCCTGCCGGTATTGCGGTGGCAGCAGTCGGCGGCATCGGCCTTGGACTGACCGCTCTCTGGAAAAACTGTGACAGCTTCCGGGAGGGCGTTACGAATATCTGGAACAAGGTCACTTCGGTGTTCTCGAAGGGTGTGTCGGCCATCAAAAACGGTATCTCCAATGCGGCATCCGCTATTGGAAACGTCGCTTCCTCTATCTGGGGTGGTATCAAAAATGTGGCTTCCTCGGCGGTCAGCTGGGGCAAGGACATCGTTGGCGGTATCGCAGGAGGTATCAAGAAAGGCGTCAGCTGGGTCGGCAAGGCAGTCAAGAGTGTGGCAAGCGGTATCCGCTCGTTCCTGCATTTCTCGGTACCGGATGAAGGACCTCTGGCAGATGCAGACACCTATATGCCTGATTTCATGAAGCTGCTTTCCGGTGGCATCAAGAAAGGCGAAGGCGGTCTGATCAGCCAGATCCAGTCGATGGCAGCAAAGGTACAGCAGGGCATGGAGGGTATCAGTTCCTTCAGTCTGCCGGAACTGACCCTGCCGCATTTCGATGGCTCTGGCTGGAACTTCCCACAGGCGGCTCTGGCCGGAGGCGGTACGACCCGGACGACCAATCTTGGCGGTGTGTATATCACAGTCAACGGCTATAACGCCCGGAACGATGATGAACTGGCACAGACTGTTGCTGACAAGATCAACGGCATGATCCACGAGGATGATTCGGTATTTAAGTGAAATGTCTTGCAATCCGATATACAAAATGCTATACTGAAAGCGGGAAAGGCGGTGTTATCATGGCTATTAAAAGTTCAAATGTAGCAGCACGGGTGGAGCCTGAATTGAAAGAGCAGGCAGAAGCGATTTTGTCTAATCTTGGTATTCCAGCCTCTACTGCAATCAATATGTTCTATCGGCAAATTGTTCTTTGGAATGGTCTTCCGTTTCGGCCTTGCATGCCTGCGGGATATCCGAAGTCCAGAAGTGAGATGACGGATGATGAGTTCAACGCAAGAATGGCCATAGGCTATGCACAGGCACAGTCTGATCAGTCTGCACCGGCTGATGAGGTTTTTGCAAGACTGATTGGGGAGATTGAGGATGGACACACAGGAAAAACAGGCAAAGCAGTATGAGGTGAAAATCACCCGGCACGCCGAGCAGTCCATGCGAGAGATTGGTGTGTATATCGCATTTGACTTAATGGAACCGGAAACGGCAGTAAAAATGCTGAAGACATTTCAAAGCGAAATCAGTAAGCTGGCTACAATGCCCCAGCGTGTACACCTTACACCGGAGGAGCCGTGGCATGGGCTGGGAGTCCGAAGATTGCGAATCAAAAACTACTATGCTTATTTCTGGGTAGATGAGACAAAACTCAAAGTTCAGATTATGGATTTTGTGTATGTTGGTAGAGACCAAGAAAAGCAGCTGGAAAAAATGACAATCGAATAAGATTGAACGAAGCATCTTGGAGAAATCCAGGGTGCTTTTTTCATGCCAATTTTTAGGAGGTAGATGCGTATGGGCTACAATGCCCCAAAACAGACAGTATCACAGTTTCAGCTGAAAGGCAGATATGCCAGACAGTATCTGTCCTTTGCCGGGAAGTCCAGCAAAGACTTCCTGTTATATCTGTCTGGACCCGGTGTGTATGATTCCCCGGCTGCGGATGTGGAGAGTACCTCCGTACCCGGCAGGAACGGGGATATTCTCACCGAGAATGCAAAGGCGGGCCGGCGCAGATATCAGAACGTGGACATCAAATACAAGGCGTTTTTCTTTAACGGTCTGCCAGCCAAGACCGCAGCAGTCAAGGCATGGCTGTTATCTCCGATTGGGTATCAGAAATTGCAGGACACCTACGACCCGGATTTCTTCCGGATGGCGGTCTGTAAGGATGCCCTTGCCTTTGATGTCACTGCCCAGAAAGCCGCTGAGATGGAGTTGACCTTCAACTGTAAGCCCCAGCGGTGGAGCGTGGACGGACAGAGGAGCATCCGGCTGGAAAGCAGGGCGACACTCAAAAATCCCTTTGCTTTTCCGGCACAGCCCATATTCAAGGTTTATGGAGACAGTGGCGGTGAGCTGTATGTGGGCGAGGAAAGGATCACCATCCACAGCATCAAGGACTATGTGCTGCTCAACTGTGAGACGCACAATGCTTACAATGCCACTGGGTTCTGCAATGAGACCATTCTTTCGGATGATTTCCCGGAACTGCCGGAGGGCAAGACACAGATCACATGGACGGGCGGTATCACGGCGGTGGAAGTCATCCCTCGCTGGTGGACGCTTTGAAAGGGGGTGCGGCCAGTGATCCCATGTTTGTATGATTCCAAAGAGATGAAGTTCGACCATAACGGCATCGGAAAGCTGGCAGATGCACAGTCCTGTACGGTGACCGAAAAACGAAATGGCAGTTATGAACTGAAGCTGGTCTGTCCGGCAGATGGCATCCATGCAGAAATGCTGGAGGAGGGGAATATCATCCTTGCCAAACCATCGGACACCATGCAGAGCCAGCCATTTCGTATCTACAAGATCACGACACCCATTGATGGGAAGCTGGAAGTTCAGGCACGGCACATTTCTTACCAGCTAAACTTTATCACCGTTTCCCCATTCTCAGTGAGCGGATGTGCGGGAGCAATGCAGGGGTTAAAAAGCCATGCGGCTTCCAACTGCCCATTTGCGGTCTGGACAGATGTGGATTCCAGTGCAACTTTTACGCTAGGTGTTCCATCTTCCTTCCGAAACTGTCTGGGCGGCATGGATGCCTCCGTGCTGGATACCTTTGGCGGTGAATTCGAGTGGGATCGGTATGCAGTTAAGTTTCATAAGGCGAGAGGAGCGGACAGAGGTGTCCGCATCACTTATGGCAAGAATCTGACCGACTTCAAGATGGAGAAATCCATCGAGAACACCATCACGGGTGTGCATCCCTACTGGGTAGATAATGAAACCCAGGCGGTCATGGAGTTACCGGAAAAAGTCGTTTATATGAGCAAGAAATCTGTGCCGTATCAAAAAATTACGGTACTGGACTGTACGAGCAATTTTCAGGAGAAGCCAACTGAAGCAGCACTCCGAGAGTATGCCCAGAACTATATCGACACCACAGATTTAACGGAGCCGGAGATCGATATCAAGATCGATTTTATCCAGCTCTGGAATACACCGGGATATGAGGATGTCGTGGAAGCAGAACAGGTTTCCCTCTGTGATACGGTCCATGTGTATATCTCGAAGCTGGGCATCGAGGTCAGCTCTAAGGTCACGGAAACGGAGTACGATTCGCTGCTGGAACGGTACAACAGCATCACATTGTCAAACTCTACGGTCAGCAGCCGGAACTCCTCTCTGACCAGTTCGCTCAACAGCATCCGGAATACAGCGACGATTGCCTATGATACAGCAGTCCGTGCGGAGACAGCAGTGGGGGAGCAGGTCGGTGGGATCACCGAATCCATCATTTATGATGGCGCGCTCTTTGCTGCACTATTTGGTCTTCATTATAAAAATGAGACGGACAGCAAGGGAAATACGACCCGCTATGCCTTCAATGCTGCAACCCTGAAACAGTCAACGGTTGCATGGAAAAACAGCCCAGCAGGGTTATTTATATCCACAGATGGTGGTAAAACGTGGGGTTATGGCTGGGAATCTGATGATACTGCAGTTAAAACAGCAATCCTGCTGGAACAGACCGTCAGAGAACTGGATGACCGCTATAAGAAAGCAGCCGAGCTTTCTGAAGAACTGCTGCAGGAACTGGATGAGCGGTATAAGACGGCAACTGCTATCTCTTCTGAACTCCAAGAGCAGCTGGACCAGCGGTACGAAACAGCGAAAAAGCTGTCCAAAGAACTGAATGAGGAGCTGGATAGGCGGTACGGCACTCTCACAGAAATCTCAGAAGATTTGCAAAAGGAGCTGGATGAGAAGTATCAGCCAAGCATCCCTGTGTCGGAAACTGCGCCGGAGGCCCCGGCAGAAGATAGTCTTTGGGTCGACAAGAAGAATCTACGGCTGAAGCTGTGGGATGGAGAGAATTGGCTGACCATTGGATATGAGCCGGATGATCCGGAAGAGCCAGAAGAACCAGAGAAGCCAGAAGAGCCGGATAACTCCGGCCAAGAGGGAGGTGAAAGCGATGGCAGTGAAGAAAAACCAGAAGGTGGAGACACAGGAAGCACTGGAGACGGCAGTGACAACAGCGAAACCAGTCCGGATCTTTCAGGAGGTTGAGCTGTCTTTCACGGAAAACCTGATCCCGGTGCAGATCCCGGTCAAGCAGTTTGATAATCAGGCGCGGAAAGTCAGATGCCGTCTGTATCAGAACTCGGTGGAATATGTTGTGCCGGAAGGCACTATCATCAGCTATTCGGGAACAAGACCGGATGGAGCGGTGTTCCAGTATTCCAGCGAATCCAGACCAGAGCTTGTGTTTGTGGATTCCGGTACGATCATCCTGACGGTCACTTCTTTTATGACGGAAGTGTATGGCCGCTTTCCCATCGACATTTACCTTCTTTCCGATGAGGGGGATGTGCTGGGAATGTTCAACCTGACGCTGAACGTGGCACGGGCAGCGATCACAAACCGGAAGATCGCAACGCTGACCTATAAACAGTGTGTGGATGCAACGACGGCCGGAATTCAGGGATTCTATATTTCCGAGGATGGATATCTTGTCATGGAATCGGACGATGAACTGGGTCTGATGAAAGGCTCCTACTCCAGTACAATGGAGAAGGTGGCAGCAGATGTGTATGACAAGATGGTCAACACTTCTATCGATGGAAACGGATATCTGAACTTTCAGTCCTGGGATGATCTGGGGCTTGTGTTTTCTCTGGATGAAGAAGCACAGCTGGTCATCCAGTATGGAGAAGAAAAAAGCAAGGATGCTGGATGACCAGCAGGAAGGAGATACAATGGGAGAATTTCTTGGAAAGAGAGTAGTTCCCCGGCATGAGGGGGACTGGGACAAGGCGAGAAGCTATGAACCGCTGATGATCGTCCTTGATCCAGAAACGGGGGACGGCTATATCAGCCGGTATGAGGTTCCGGCCGGTACCCTGCTCACAAACGAGCATTACTGGGCAAAGTGCAGCCATTTCAATGCCCAGATGCACCGTCTGGAAACAGATGTGGCAGAAGATGTGGAGGGAATGCACAGTGACCTTGCCGGTACAAAGGCTGCGATGAGTGAGGAACTTTCGCAGACCCATCAGAAAATGACTGAGGAACTCTCGGAAACAGAAAACCGGATGGGTGAAAAGGTAACTGCTGCAACGTCTGCCATGAAAGATACCCAGAACAGCATGGATGCAGCAGTCGACCAGATGAACAAGCGTTTGGATGCGAATGTGACAGCATCTACGGATAGCAATGCGGACTATGCCGCAGAACTGGTGGATACCAGAGTGGACAGCGAAGCAACCACCTATCCGAGTGCGGGGGAGGCCATCCGCAGCATTACGACAGGTCTGGCAAGAAAGATCGTTCCAGTGGATTGGGGAACCGCAACTCGGAATGAGAATACTGTTCAAAACAGTATGGAAGGGGCTGCTGTACACTGCACGGTTCATCACGTTTCTGGTTATACGGGAACCTTTCTCGGCTTTTTCGGACCCTATGAAGAGTGTAAAGAAAAGTCATTCCGGGTCGTTATTCTGAGCAATCAGGTGCCGTATGAGGGACAAGCCATCATTACCAATTCTCCGAATGCATGGGGCAGCGATAATGGAAAGGTTGGCTGTGTAGTTCTCGGCGCTGTAAAGCTGAATGAGGAAAACGGCTATCTGGCAGCGTTTGATCTGGATTTTTCCGAAAGCCGCTGGGAAGAGTTTGTGACGAAGTACACAGCATCAAAGAAACTTTATTTCTGTGTTCGTCGGGAGAATGCAGCTGCGCAGGACAGCGAGTTCTATGTGTATGCGTATGAAACGACTGCGCTTAAGGATCTTGGCTGGAAGTATGTTTCCGAGCATGATCGGCTGCGGATGCTGGAACAGGAGATCATCAATGCCAGAGGCGGGGAAGTTTCCCTGCCACAGCTTCTTCAGGCACATGAAGCAATTCTGAAAGAGGTGACCGACTGCCATACAGATTCTACAGGTGTGGAATATGGCAGTCTGTCTGACCGTCTGAAGCTGATCGATGCAATGGCGGCGCCGAGACTACCTGTTGCTTCCTATTTTGGACCGAAGGACAATGAGAATGGAGCGTTGACAAAAGGTGTGACGGGAGCAGAGGTAGACGGACAGAATGTGATCTTCCGGTTTGACCACACAGCGTATGTTACACAGTATGAAAAGACCCATTGGTCATGTGCTGGTGGCAACGCCGCACTGTGCAGGCAAGTATCCGTATGTGGATGCGGACGGATATGAGGAGTATCCGGTCGGGACAGGGCAGACGATGGAAAAGCTGTCCGATACGATCAAGGCTGTGTCACAGGCAAACAATGTGGCGGTCTGTGATCTCTGGCATGAGAGCGGAATCAACCGCAGGACATGGAGCGTTTTTGGCGCACAGAAGAATGCTGTGAACGAACAGTACGCTAAGTATCAGCTGGATGCATCCGGCAAGGTATTGGGAAGCACACCGCAGCGGTATGTGAACGGACAGTCCTATTATCAGAAGCGGAACGGCAGCATTGTACTGGAAAAATACACGGGTTCTTCACCATATCCGTTCAATGGTGACCAGCTCCATTGCAGCGCAGAGGGCTATGCCAGAATCGGAGAGTGCATCGTGGGAGCCGTGATCCGTGCATTCGGAAAATAAATTTCCACCGTCAATGGCAGGCAGGAGGTTATATTTGTCTGTTAAACGGTGTTCATTATAGAAGGAGTTTTTACACAGGGCGGCATTGACCGTCTATTTTTATGCCCAAATGGGCAGGAAAGGACAAGATTATGCAGAATGTGATCGACAAGATTGAGTGGATGTTTGCAGGTCTGGGTGGATTCCTGGGCTGGTTCTTCGGTGGCTTTGACGGTTTCCTCTATGCACTGGTGGTGTTTGTAGTCTGCGACTACTTCACCGGAGTGCTGGCGGCGGCCATCAAGCATGAGCTTTCTTCCGAGGTCGGCTTTAAGGGTATCGCCAAGAAGGTGTGTATCTTCGTGCTGGTTGGCATTGCCAACATCATCGACACGCAGATCCTCCAGAATGGTGCGGCCATCCGCACCGCTGTGGTGTTCTTCTATTTGGCGAATGAGGGCCTGAGCTGCCTTGAAAACGCAGCAGTCATCGGTCTTCCGGTGCCGGACAAGCTCAAGGAGATGCTGGCACAGCTGAAGGAAGAAAAGAAAAATAAGGACGAGTGATTAAAGGGGAGAGGTGCAACAGCCTCTCCCTAAATTTTAGGAGGAATGAACCATGAGTAAGAAAGAATATCCCGCAAAGCTGACGACCGGCTACTACCGTGTGCGTGAGGTATGGGAGGATGAAGCGTCCCAGCTGGGTGCGTACCGTCTGCTGGCGAATGCGAAGGCCAAGTGTGACGAGAATCCCGGAAGCCGTGTATTCGATGATGACGGCAACGTGATCTACCCGGAGGAGGCTGTGCCTGTCACCGGGGCAGAGGAAGACGAAGAGCATCCGGTTCTGGACAAGACGGAAGAGAAAGAGCCAGCAGAGGAACAGCCGAAAGAAGATCCCCCGGCGGATGATTCCGATAAGGAAGAACCCGCTGAGGAGAAAAAAGATGAGTCCATTGTGGAAGAGAGCGAGTTCCCGACCGCTGAGGAGCTTCCGGCGACCATTGCCTATGGCAAGCTCAAGACCCTCATGAACATTCGGAAGAAACCGGATACGAGTGCAGAGGTCATCACCGTCTACAAGAAAAATACACTTGTGGAAGTCATTCAGTTCTGCGATGGCTGGCTGAAGATCAAGTGTGCAGAGGCAGAGGATGGTGTGGCGTATGTTCTCAACAGTGCGGACACCTATGCGTTTACGGCCAGCAAGATCTACACCGTTGTTCCCGGTGATAATCTCTGGAAGATCGCAGAGAAAGAACTGGGGGACGGCAACCGCTGTGCAGATATCCGCACTCTGAACGGTCTGACTTCTAACGCCATCCGGGTCGGCATGAAATTGCTGATCCCGTAACAACAAAATAACCATAGCACAAGGCTCGAAGTGATCCGGGCCTTAACTTTTTTCAGGAGGAATCATTATGGGATATACCAATAGTCCACTCGTTGTTTACACCAAGCTCAGTCCGAATCATTCAGGACAGCGCACCCACAGCATCGACCGTATCACACCGCATTGTGTGGTCGGCCAGCTTTCTGCGGAGAGCATCTGCGGCTGCTTCACCAGCACGAGCCGTCAGGCAAGCTGTAACTATGGCATCGGTACTGATGGCCGTGTGTCGCTTTGTGTCGAGGAAAAGAACCGCAGCTGGTGTTCGTCCAGTAATGCCAATGACCAGAGGGCAGTCACTATCGAATGTGCCAGCGATATGAATGAGCCGTATGCTATGAACAGTGCAGTGTATGCTTCGCTCATCAAGCTCTGCATCGATATCTGCCAGCGTAATGGTAAGAAGAAGCTCTTGTGGCTGGGCGATAAGAACAAAACTCTCAATTATACACCGGCAGCAGATGAGATGGTAATCACCGTTCACCGCTGGTTTGCAAACAAAAGCTGCCCTGGAAACTGGCTGTATGCCCGTCTGGGTGATCTGGCCACAAAAGTGACGGCGGCACTGGGCGGTTCATCCTCATCTGGTATGCAGGCAACTTCGCTGAAGAACCTCACTGAAGCAGAAGCAGTTGCAAAGATTGGCCCGCTGTTTACTGCGAACCAGAAAACCACAGGCATCCTTGCCTGCGTGTCGATGGCACAGTTCATTCTGGAGTCCGGGTACGGCAAATCCGAACTGGCGCAGAACGCAAACAACTGCTTCGGCATGAAGGCTTCGCTTTCCGGTAACAGCTGGAGCGGCAGCAGTTGGGATGGCAAGTCCGTCTACACCAAGAAAACGCAGGAACAGAATGACGATGGCAGTTACGTCACGATCACCGCTGACTTCCGCAAGTACGCCTGTGTCGAGGACTCCCTTGCCGACCATGCGGCATATCTGCTCGGTGCGATGAACGGCAGTAAGAAACGCTATGAGGGTCTGGCAGGCTGTACCGATTATAAGAAAGCAGCACAGATCATCAAGGATGGCGGCTATGCGACCAGCCACACCTATGTGCAGAACCTCTGCAGCATCATTGAGCGTTGGAATCTGACACAGTACAATGCCGTCACCTCCGGCACTACGATCTCCGGCTGGTATCGTGTGCGTAAGAGCTGGCAGAATGCCGCTTCTCAGAAAGGCGCGTTCCACGATCTCACCTATGCAAAGCAGTGTGCAGATGCCAATCCCGGCTATACCGTCTACGACCCGGACGGCAAGGCGGTCTATCCTGTGACCCAGACAGCATCTGTTCCGTATGCAGTCCGCGTGTCCATTGTGTGTAAGTCCATTTCCCGATTTGCACGGAATACCGCTGACTTTATGACAGCATTGGACACGCTGCACGACAGCGGAGTGACGATACTGTTTGAGAAAGAAAATCTGGATACGGCAGACCCGACCAGCGATTTCATTCTTACGACACTGGCGGCTATCGCACAGGAAGAGAGCCGCAGCATTTCCGGCAACATCCGCTTGGGGCAGAAGATGCGCTTTCCGAAAGGTGAAGTTCCTAACAAGATCATGTACGGATACCGCTACAATGGAAAGACCGTAACTATGGAAAGTGGATACGAGTACAAGGATATTGAAATCGTAGAGGAAGAAGCCAAAGTCGTGCGTCGGATTTTTCAGGAAGTGGCAGAGGGCAGGGCTTATACAGAAATCGCAAGGGGACTGAATCTGGATAAGATTCCAGCACCGGTAACGAGTGCGGTAGAAGCCAGAAAGAAGAATTCCAAGAAAGGGCAGCTGAACAGTGACCTTGAGGATGGTTGGACAGGCAGGAATATTGGACAAATCATCCAATCGGAACGCTATACCGGAGCAATTCTGATTCAGAAAGTCTTTACACCGGATTATCTGACGCATGAAGTACGGCAGAATAAAGGAGAAGTTCCAAAGTATTTTGTACGAAACCATCATCCTGCAATCATTGATGAAGATTTGTTTGAAACGGTGCAGGAAATCAGAAAAGGAAACAGCGCATCTCGTGGAAGGAAAAATGAAGAAAGAAGGCCGAGGGCATTTTCGCAACGGCTCATCTGCGGAGAATGCGGACGGTTCTTCCATGTGACGAATACGAACAACAACCCAATCTGGAGATGCCCGACCAGCAGCCAGACGACAGGAAAACGTATCTGCCATGCAGAGAAAGTGTACGAAGAACAGGTCATCCGCGCATTCCGTAAAGCGATTCTGGAACGGTTTCGGCTGACAGTCAGCCCGATTCATGACAATGTGGAAGTGGCGGACATCATGAGCGGCCGTTTTAAGGACGGATATGATAACTTCACGCCGGAAGCAGATTCTTTTGTGGGACAGATGCTTGCACGGCTGGAGAGCATCCAGAAACTGGATTTTATGGAGCGTGACCGGGCCTTTTATAAGAAACAGATAGTTGCGGTTCAAGCCAGCATGGAAAGTTCCAAAAAGAAGATTCGACTTCTGAAAAGTCAGGTGGATGTCATGCAGACCCGATTGGAACTTCTAGGAGATGAGATGATCGATCCCGCTTCTATTGAGGAAAAGAAAAGGCTTATTGAGAAGCTGGAACAGAGCATCCAGACCGATGAGGAAACCGAACAGAAGCTGACCGAGCAGCTCGACTACATGGAAAACTACTGGGATGAGTTGGAGGATGACTATGAACGCCGGGAAAAAGCGATTGCATGGATGAAGGAACTCCCGGCAGGTCGGGAAGGGACGATTGCATTTTTGAATGGAGTGACCGAAGAACACTGCAAGGCGTTCATCCTTTCCATTACCATCCATTCACCGCTGAAGTACACGGTCCACTGGTTCGATGACACCAAGACCGAAGTACAGATGGATTCCAATATTGAAGATTACCGCAACACCGCCAGCTACTATGACGGACAGGCAATGCGTGATGGCAGCCAGCGAAAGCGGTATGTAAAAAGGTAAGAGCCAGCCCAAAAGCTGGCAGAAAGGAGCAGATTATGACAAGACAAAAAGTAGATGTGATCCCCGCCAGTGTGCGGTCAGTGCAGAACGGTGGACAGCTGAAGGCACAGACCAACATCCGAGTGGCGGCTTACTGCCGAGTATCCACGGGAGATGAGAGCCAGCAAACTTCCTACACAACGCAGAAAGCGTTCTACACAGATCTGATCACAAAGAAACCGGGGTGGATTTTCGCCGGCATCTATGCAGATGAAGCAAAATCTGGTACGAACAGGGAACACCGTGAGGAATTCAACCGCATGATGAAAGATGCGATGGATGGCAAGCTGGACTATATTGTGACGAAGTCCATTTCCCGATTCGCTCGAAATACCATTGACTCCCTGACCTGTACCCGTGAGCTTCGGCAGCTGAAGCCACCGGTGGGCATCTATTTCGAGAAGGAGAACATTGACACGCTGGATGCCAAAGGCGAGTTGATCCTGACCATTCTTTCGGCTTTGGCGCAGGATGAGAGCCGCTCGATTTCGGATAATATCCGCTGGAGCATCCAGAAGAA
>Ga0129310_1001297_pt1 | contig 22489 bp, 20 predicted proteins | sample Go1ome_2_FD_94433 | JGI IMG/M metagenome (GOLD analysis project Ga0129310, IMG submission 94433) | Western lowland gorrila individual fecal microbial communities from Wisconsin, USA - Go1022A metagenome | ecosystem: Host-associated > Mammals > Digestive system > Large intestine > Fecal | place...
GAATGTTGCGTCCGAGGTCGGAATGATTACGAACAGCGCTGTTTTCTTATCGCCGAGGGTATCAAGGTGGATATTATACGTAAAGGTAAGGTTTCCGACTTCCGGCAGATTGAACGATTGCAGCCGGACAGCAGCGGAAATAAGGATTGATTTTGCCGTTTCAGCAGGAGCTTTTTTGAAGTCTTTGTAGTAAGTGACTGCCATGCTGTAAGGGTTTTCCGCGTAAAGCTCGTCCATCATTTCATCAAGCTGGGACTTCATGTTTTCGTCCTGCTCACTGATTTCCGCCAGCTTCATGACTTTCATGACCATGCCGAAATTTCTGTCCTGCGGCTCTGCCTTTTCAAGCAGATAGAACGATATTGCAAGCAACAGCGCCTGTGTAGCGTCGTCCCAGAACTGGTCGCCGCCAGAGGAACCCTCTTTTTTGGTGTTCTTCATCAGGCAGTTTATCATTTTAAGAACGTAGGATTTATTAACATTGCCATCGCGGTCGTACACATAGTTGAACGGGTTGTAGTTGTTGCTGTGCGACATATCGATCAGGTTGAATACGCGGATTTCATAGCCGGCTTTTTTCAGCAGCCGTCCGCAGGAACGCAGCAGCTCACCTTTCGGATCCGTCACGACATACGATGTGTTAAGCTGCATGATGTTCGGCTTAACGTAAAATCTCGACTTACCGGAACCGGAGCCGCCGATAACCAGCACGTTCAGATTTTCTCTGTGCTGCCGTGTGTTCAGCGACATTCTGACTTCCTGCGTAAGCAAGATATTGTTGTCCGTTTCAAATGGTGACTTTGGCTTTGGCGGCTGTTTCGCCTTGCCTGTCTTTTTCTTTTCAGGCTTGTCTGCAAGTGATTTTTCTTCTTTTTGGGTAGCCCACCGCGCTGAACCATGCTCAACGCCTTTGCGGTGTAGTCGCTTCTTAGTAGTGATTTTCAGCAGCACATACAGCGATATACCAATAGCGCTGACAAGCGCTATTTTGAAACCAAATGTCTCAGTATCGGTAAGGTGCGAGAGAACCAAGTCTGTATTCATTATGGTGGTTTCGAGGTTTTCACTCAGCTTACCGAAATCCATAGCGCCTTTTTCGTTGACGGATATATCCATTGCTGTGCCTAAGCCGGCGGCAAAATAAAGCACAAATACTAAGATTATGCCGTATATCAGCAACATTAAGGGGTCTTGTCTCTTTTTCATCGTCTAGCCCCTTTGCCGATATTTCCGATTTCGCTGATTTTGGGCTTAATGGCATCACTGACTTTTTTTAGCCCGTCATGTACCTTGTTGCCGATCGTGCCTTGCTTTTTCGCCTTGTCTATGATGTTTTGAGCCTTGCCCTCTGTTATGCCGAGGTCTTTGCACATTTTTGCGGCAATGTCCTTATCATTGAAATCGTACATTCTTTTGGTTTTACCTACCATAACTGAAAAAGAAGAATGAGAGGTGCGGTTTATATTCACCGTCTGGGTGCCGCCGTCACGGAAGATAGTGGTTTCTTTGAGTTTGGAATTTATCTGACTGTCGATTTTTAAGGACTTCTTGACAGCTTCGTCAGCCTGCTGTTCCGACATACTCAAGCTGGTTATACAGATGTTCTTCATTTCAGTTTCGGTCATACTTGACGGAGAAAGAGCTGCACCTTTGTTTCCGTTCGTGATAAAAATATGAGTACCCGTACCGCCTTTGAAATTAACAGCAGAAAAGGTGTTACCTTTAAGCAGTATGCTGTCACTATCAAATTTGATGTTGGTTTTAAATGCGTTAATATTATCAAGCTGCTCGTTGTGAGCAATAAAGGTTTTTTTGTCCAGTTTAAGGTCATCGCACAATTTGTTTGCTGCCATTTCTGCTTGAGATTTAGTATAGCTAAACTGTTCTTCCATTACCTCCATGACGTGAGCTTTGGTAAGTGGCTTGTTTTCTTCGTTCACGAACGAAATACTTTTTCCAAGCTTCGTGTCCTCCATGACCGCAACGCCGTTCTTACGTTCAGCTTTGAAATTATCAGCTATTCCACTTTGGATTGACTTAATCTCCTGTTTTATCGTGGCAACCTTTTCAGTTTCGGCAGCAGGATACATACAGTATATTTTTCCGCTGGCGCTCTGGGCAAACTGGCACTCAACCCCTCCTTTGTCGAACTGTTCTTTGATTGCGGCAATATTACTTTGGCTGACAGTGAATGACTTGACATTTTGCGGAGCTTGCTTTAAGCGGTCTGCCATAACCTCTTGCATAATTTGCTTTAAGATTATTTTGTCGCGTTCAAGAAACTCAATCGAACGATTATCTCCATTACCGATAATCGTAATCGGAATGCCACTTTCTTTGGCTTTGACAGTAATTGCAGGAATATCTGCCGCCGGGAAATTGTCTGTACTTAGGGTTGAGCACCCTATTTTATTAGCCGTAGCAAGCAGTTTTTCGTGTGATATGTTGCCATCGGTGTGTGCAAGTGCTTTTTCCGATACCAAATCTTCTACCGATTTTGTAACATCTAACGCTCCTTTGAATAGCTTAGGAATAGCTGGCGCAATCACTTTAATGATTTCGGCTGTTATCTCCATGGATTTTTGAGCAGCGGATAATGCAGCCGAAGCTGCTTCGTCTGACATGGGCATATTGTATCCTCCTGTTTATTTATTTGTGCTACATATAGCACAAAAGCCGATCACTTTTTGAGTAATCGGCTTAATGTACTTTGGGCTTTCGCTCGGTTAGAACAGCTTGGAAAAGCTATCGTTTATTCTCTTGTCGTAGGCTGTCTGATAATCTGCGCTGGAGCCAAGCGAAATATCCTTGTACTGTATCTCGCCTGTGGAAGTTACCATAGGGTCTGTAATGCAAACCACCAGAATGCCGTTTGCAGTTTCATCTATTTTCTCAAATGCGAACTTAGCCTTATAAGCTATTTCGGCATTGTAGAAAAAGTATGCGCACTTTGTTTCGATAACGTTTCCGAAAGCGCCTTTTTCTCTTTTTATTCCTGCATATGCAGAATTAAAGCTAAGATTATCTATCGCGGTAACGCTGCAACTGCTTGCTGCAAGCGTTCCTGCATTTATTCCGGATACTCCGGAAATAACATAGCAGGTTGCTGTATTATCTGAACCGCTTAATATGTCGGCAACTTTACCGTTTAGGTACTCATCTATCCTAAACTTTAATACCTCTGTACTGTCAGGGGATAAGTCACCGGCAGAGAGTATATATGAACTGTCCGCCTGAACGGTATATTCATGCGAGATTTCTTCAATCTCGCCATTTGATTTCAGGCTGTCCTGCGCATTCTGGCTAAGCGTTACCGTTACCTTATCGCCGTTGCAGTAGGTTTCTTTTTCAGTTCCGTCTGAACTTGTTATTTCAAACGAATATGAACTCAGCCACTGATTGCCGCTGTATTCGACAGAAACCGTGCAGTAGGGCGAGGCTCCGTTTACATTCAGACTTACGTCAGAGAAAATATCGAGCTTCGGCTTTTCTTCAAGCCCCTCGACCGTGAAATGCAGCTCCGTATTTTTCACATTGACTTTTGCATTGTCAAGGGCGGTCTGATTAGTGTTCACGGTAACGGTTATTACATCACCGTTTGATAATTCGCCGTTGTTTTCCACCGGACTAATTGAAAAACTGCTCAGCAGGCTGGCTGCAGAAAGCGTATTCATATCTCCCAGGAGTGAGAGTATGTAGTTATTGTCCGTACTGATAACTGCGTTTCCCTCGTTTTCATAGCCATTAAAATCAACACTTACGCACTGCTCAAAGTCGATAGTGGGCTTTGACTTTGAACAGGCGGTCAGACTGATTCCTGCTACAACGACCGACAGGACTGAAAAGAAAAATTTTGATTTCATATAATCACCTCTTGTTTTTATTCGCATTTTTTCAATGCCAAAAATATTATATCACAATTGACATCTCGTGTCAATGGATATCTGTGTTTTTTATGATACAATTCCATTTTCTTTAAGGAATGAAGATAACCTTATGGAAATATCGTAAATTTCTTTGTCGCAGTTCGGAGAAAGATAAGCGTTTTCATCAAACCAGTCGGAGAGCGCTAAGACCTCATCGGCGGTAAGTGAAAGGGTAGCAGCTACGCTTGCCGGAGCATTAGCCAGGGCTGTTGGCTTGAGCGCTTCTTCTTCAGCCTTGACCTGGCTATCTTCATCTTCTGTATCTTCAGGTTCTTCCGGTTCGCTTTCTACCAGGCATTCATCGGTATCGTCCGGAACGTCATAAGGTTCTTCAGGAGTATCAGGAGCTGTGTCGGTGATATCATCATCTTCCGGTTCGGGTTCCTTTTCCTGCTCCCGGAGCTGCTTGACTTCCTTGTGCGTAATTTCGGCGGTGGGCTTGCTGCTGATTATTTCCTGCTGCTTTGCGGGATTGAGCTTTGCGACTTCGTTCGCGGTCGATATGGACATTTCGCCGTTCTTGACAGCTTCGTGTACCTCGTCAATAGCGTTGTTCCGTATGTTCTCGATTTTTCCGACCTGTGCCGGTGATACGTTCAGCGTTTTGGCAATGACTTCCCGTATACGTCCCTTGACAGGCTTTCCCTCGTCCTCAAGCTGCTGTATCGTCTGCTTGAGCATTTCGTATTCCGCCATCGTTTCTGCGTCTGTGTATTTACGCTGCGTTGCATTCAGCATTATCAGATTGAGCATTGCTTCAGCCTGTGTGCGTTCGCCGTCAACGTAGCAGGGAACAAGAGTGCTTTTCAGTCTGTTCTGCTCGATGAGCAGCTTAATGGCGGAGTATCTCCGGTGTCCGCTGATGAGCCAGTATCCAGACCCGGCGCTGTCCTTGCACACAACAAGGTTGTGCTTAAGTCCCTGACGTTCGATATCATCTGCCAGCAGTTCCAATTCCGAGAGCGTGTAGAAATTGTCCTTGTTCTGCTTGATTTCCGAAAATTCGATCATCTGTATGTTATCAACAAAGCTGTCGGCGGACGCAGCTTTCATGTCCATTCCTATGGATGTATTGAATGTAAACTTACCCATATCATTCACCAATCCTTTCCAGTATCTCGTCCGTCAGCTTTTTAAAGCTGTCGGACGCCGATGTCCAGTTCATATATTCCGCAGCGGAAACGCTGAAATTTATCGAGTTCTTAATCACCCGGCTGTATGGGATTGCGCTGTCCATAGCTTTTTTGCCGAGGTTGCTGCGCAGCATATTAAGGAGCTGCACGTCAGAGGGGTTGTCCTTGTCGAACCTGTTTGCAAAGCAGCCGCCGAACTTTGTTCCGCAGCGGCTTATTATATCTGTAACTGTCGGTATGCCCTGTATAGAGAACAGTCCCAGCTCGATCGGAACGAATACATAATCGCAGGAGCTAAGAATGTTCTTTGTAAGCGCGTTGAGCGCCGGGGGCATATCTATCAGCATATAGTCGTATTTTCTGCCAGAATACCACGGCATTCCTGAAAAAGAAAAAATCTTTTCTGCCTGCTGGCGCTGGTGTTCTTCGGCGAATGAACCAAACCTTGAGATGATGTTGTTCAGCTCCGGTGTTGCTGTGATAATGTCGATATTGTCGTATCGTGTGGTGCAGAGTGCATTCTCAGGAGCTGCTGCCGCGTCAACGAGTGCGTCGGCAAGTCCGGGCTTCGGGTTCTCCGTGAAGAAACGGGAGCTGTTCGCCTGTCCGTCCAGGTCAACGACCAGTACGGTCTTGCCCTTGAGGGCGAGCTGCTGCGAGATGTTGATTGTTGAGGTCGTCTTTCCAACCCCGCCTTTGTTGTTGTAGAGTGCAATAGATTTCATGTTTTTTCCTCTTTCTGTTTTGTGCTATATGTAGCACATTTTTTAGCCTTTGGTTTTAACCGGGAACGCAGCAGGCTATTGCTGCGTCAGAGTAGCTATCTCTTTCCGGTTTAAAAAGGAAACAATATTTAAGGAAACAATATTTTACGAATAACGCGAAATGATAATACCAACATTCCAAGAAATCCAATGGATATTACAAGTGGACGAATGTAATTTGCAAGCTCTAATAGTACTGAAATTGCTTCTGTTTCTGATTCGTTTAGGATTGAGCTTATTGATTCGATAATTGTAGGAAAGAAAAAACCAATAAGTACAAAAACTGAAAAAACTAAGCCCGTTAAACAAATATGAACTGTTTCTTCTGAAAGTGCAGTCTCATGTTTTTTCATAGACTTCATTTTCTTTTTAGCCGCTTTCAAGAACTCGTTCATGAACTTTTCTCGCGTATCAGCGTCCGCATTTTCTATTCCCTCAAGCAGTTCATTCATGTAAACGTTGAGGTCTGGCTTTTCAACGACAGCGGGAGCATTTTCAGCATGAACGACAGATACATCAATGTCAGCGCCCTGTTCCGGAGCAGCGGGTTCATACGCTATGTGCTCAGGGGTATAGCTGGGCAATTTGTCGGGCGCAGCAGTAGCAGTAAGTGAGCTGTGCTGAATACTTTCTTCTTCGTCCATCAGGTGGACAGGGGTGTACTCGCGACCCCGAAATGGTTTTGTAAGATTAACAGCCATGTTTACACCTCTTTCATCTCCAGGTATTCCGGATACCGTAGCATAATGGCTTCAAAATAATACGGAGCGTAGGAACAGCAGAATATTTCGTCCGGCGTACTATATTTTGGATTTTCGTCAATGTATGTACACCAAAGATTGTAGGCAAGCCTTGTTGTTCTAAGGCTTGTCCCTGTCTGCCAGCCCTTTCTTAACCCATCGAAAAGAATAATATCTTCTTTCAGGTCGAACAGATCGGTGATGTGCTCTCGGCAAACAGTGTCGAGCGTAAGCAGATATGCAACCGCCTTGTGGTAGCAATCGTCTTTTTTCATTGAAGAAATCAGCTTGTAAAACGCCTTTTCGTGAGCGGTGTTAGCAAATTTGATGTTCATGTGTTGTTTCTCCTTATTTCTCCAGCTTTTCGAGCAGAACCGACATAAGCTCCGTAAAAACGTAAGCGGGTATCTCTGCGGTGAAATTACTTCCGTTGAGCTTGACTGCCGGAGGTGCTGGCTGCGCTAGAAATTTTTTCGCTGTCGGAAGATACTGTATTTCCGTGTTATCTTTGGTCAGGCTTTCGGGAGTGACCTCGAAATATTCTGCGATCCTCTCCATTGTTTCTGCTCTGGGCTTTGAGCCTTGTTTCTGCCAGTTCCCGAACGAGTTACGGTTAAGTTTCAAGTCTGTCAGCAGCTTGTTCTTGGTTATTCCCTTATCCTCAATGAGATAGATTAGCTTTTCGTAAAACGTTTGAGGGGATTTAGGTAGTTGAAATGATGAAATCGTATCATCATTACCGAGGATATAAGACGCAGATACGTCCAGAACGCGGGCAATATCATTTGCAGTTGCCCTGTGCTTTATTGCGAGTATACAGATAAGCCATAACGATTACAGAAACCGAATGATAATACTTGAAGAGGAAATAGTCAGTGAAGCTGGTACCTGCTTCATGACGGAGGATATCGCGCTGTCGTTTGAGGACGTGACCAAGCGAAGCACCGCGCTTTTCTATGCCGGCAGAACCATTCCCGCTGAATCGGCGGAGCAGATAATTACAAACTGCACAGCGTATAACAGTTTCCGTCCGGGCGGGGATTTTGTCCGGGAGGTAGTGCGTATTTCCTCCGGCGCTTTTTCGGAACGACTACAGGATATGAACCAGAATGGCGAACTTCACGCTGTAAACGGCGGAGAATATCTGTTCACGGCATTGTCGTATATTCTGTGGCTCTGCACGGCTGAATCGGCGTTTTTTGCCCTGCTTATCACCTCAAGAATAATCGGTCACGAGGCTGATTCCGGAACGGCGGAGGTGATTTATTCCACGCGCACAGGCCGGCGTATCCGAACGTCTAAGGCTGCGGCGGCAGTAATTTTATCTGCGGCATTCCAGGCGGTCAACTGTCTGCTTTGCGGGGTTATGTTTTTTGCGCAGTGCCCGTGCTTTAAGCTATTTGCATCGCCGCTTGTCGTTCCGGAAATGCCAGTCAAGATGTTCCCGTGGTTCAGCGTTTCTGTTGGCGGATTTTTCGGACTGAACTTTTTGCTTTCCCTGCTTCTTATAATCACATTTTCGCTGATGTGTCTGTGCTGCTCCGGGAAAAGCGGCGGTATAATCCAGTTGCTTATATCGCTCATGCTTGCGATGGCGCTGATAATTCCCGCATTTATTAAGCCGGAGATATGCTCGGCATTTATTTACTGCCTGACCCCGACCGCGCTTCTGGCAAGCCGCCCGGGGTACTGGCTCACGGTGTCAAGAGCGACCGTTGCTGTCCCGGGGATAGAGCTGTATGCAATGTTGTTCTGGGCAGCCGTTTTCATTATCGGGAGCGTGGCGTCGTACATAAAATTCAGAAAAGCCAGACTATAAAAGGGGGAAAACATGAGAATAATATCGGGCGAGATGAGAAAGATTTTCCGTGCTGGATTTGTTTTGTGCATTGCGCTGACAGGTGCGGTTTTCCTTGTTCTGGCGGCTCTTGACAGCGTAAGCGCCCTGCTTCCGTATACTGTGAGCGGCAGTGAAAACATGGAGTTCAGATTGTATTATCAGAACAACGAATACATGGCAATGCAGTACAGGACATACAAATGGTTTCTGGGGAATTTCGGTTCAACGGTAACTGATGATACACTTTCCGAGATGGAAAAACTGACGTTCCCGCATATGGAGAAAGTGATATCAGACGGCGAAGCGTTTCATCGCCTGGGAGTCACTGATATCAGCGAATACGACGAACTTCTCAGCAAATACACTGATTTTGACGAATTCCGTATATCCCCTCAGTTTGACATTATTATCCGCAAAGACGGACTGTATGATTCCGACTATGAATGGGAACGAATGAATTATCTGCTGTACTGGGCGAACGACAGTTTCAAGGCTCACCGGATAGACCAGGCAATATCCGAGAGCGGTGTATTTTCGGAGCACGGAATTTCCAGCTATGACGAATACATGGGCGTTATGAACGAGCTGCCCAAAGACGACGAGCTTTATTCCGTGTTCAACATGGAGTTCGACGGCATATGCCGTCAGCCCGCGGATACGCTGGATTCCGACCCGGTTCTTGATGAACTGTGGCAGTTCTGGCTGTGCAGGCGTGTGAAATATTTCTATGAGATAGCGCACATCGACCCGTTGGGGATTTTTAAATCCGATTATGGTTATTCCTTTGGCTCTTCACATACACAGCGTGAATTCGCGAAATCAGAACTTACGGACGGCGAATGTATAATCGACCGTGCGGAGCAGCTGGGTGAAAATAAGTACACCGTAAGAAGCCCGGAGATCGCGGCAGGCTTCGAAAAATCTGCGCCGATGCTTGTCGCAGTAGGTATAGCGGCTTCAATAGTGCTTTCGGGGCTTTACGGAGTAAGGGACAACCGGGATAATATGCCGGGCGTTCTCTATTCCACCAGGATCGGCAGGAGGATAACGAAGAAAAAGCTCCTTGCCGTTGTGATATCCTCGGCGCTGGTGAGCACTATCATCGCGGCGGAGATAGCCGTTTTGTCCTTCATGGACATTTTCTCGGAATTTTACGGTCTGCCGATAAATTCGGCTCTCTCATTTGAATATTACTGGCTGGATATAAACATGTGGCAGTACATCGCGATTTATATTGCTTTCGCTTATATTATCTGCGCCGGGTTTTCAGTGGTTTCGTTCTGCGTATGCAGCGTGTTCAGCGGATATATTCCGGCGGTGACGGTATGCGCTCTGCTGTGTACCGTCAGCGCGTATCTCTATTCTGATATGCTGCGCTGGCTCTTTGCGCTGCCAGAGAGCTTCTGGCAGGATATACTGATACTGGCGGTGACGGCTTGTACGGCTGTTATCGGCGCTGTATTCCGGATATGCAGGACGCGCCGGGAGAAAGCGTGACTTGTACGCTAAAATACAGCGCATGCCGATTACGTGAGCGGCTGAGTTTCAAAGTTATTCTCCGTACTTGACAAGTAATTTACAATGTGTTAAAATATAGATGTAAAAACGATAATTCACAAGATGGAGAATACTATGAAAGAATTGACTGACGTAGTGAGCCGGGCAGCGGAGCTTGGTCTGTTCACCGACAAGGAGCTGCGTCTTGCGTATGAATATGTGTTTGTCAGATATGCGGTAGAATGCGCTGAGCCAGACGAGAACACGCGGTGGGTCATATTCCATTCCATACGGGACGGAAGCGTCGCAGGAATGCTGCATGTAAAATATAAGCTTGGCTTTTTCCTGCCGCAGCTCAGATTTCCGGACGCCGAGTTCCATGCAGAGTACGTGGATTCCTTTGAGATACCAGAGTGGTGTATCAGCGACGCGCAGGAGTTCAGCAGGTCGTTCCCGGAGCTTCCCTGGACCGTCGCGGAGCGCGTTGCGGATCCGCGTAAATTCTCGCTGATGGATCTGCGGTTCGTTACTGAATAGCCGCCGCTGATTTATAAACTGAATATCTTGTCCCCGTTTCCTATGAAGCGGGGATTTTTGTTGCGTTGACGCATTCACCTGCATATAATGCGGTAAAGGTGGTGTTTATATGCTCATTGAATCGGGCTACGACAGGCGGAGGGCGGTGAACTACGCGCTGAAATGGGCGCTTTCCAGGAATCCGCAGTACTATGATTTCGAGAATATCGGCGGTGACTGTACGAACTTTGTATCACAGTGCCTGTACGCGGGCTGCCGGGTCATGAATTATTCCGGGGACTTTGGGTGGTACTATATCGACCTGAACGACCGCGCTCCCGCATGGACGGGCGTTGAATTCCTCAATCAGTTCCTGCTCACGAACGAGGGACCTGCGGTATACGGCGAGGAGCGCAGGCTTTCCGAGCTGCGCCCCGGCGACGTGATACAGCTCCGTAACAGCTAGGGACGTCTGTATCATACGATGATCGTTTCGTACATTTTTTATCCCGGGGAGCCGGAGAACATCTTTACATGTTCGCACACCTATGACGCGCTCAACCGCCGGCTCTCCACATACAATTATGCGGAGGCGGTCGGGATACACATATCCGGCGCACGCCGGGAGATTTTCTGAGGGGGTATATTATGTTGATCTACACAGTGCAGCCGGGGGATACCATCGCGGCGATATCCCGGCGATACGGACTTCCGCCGGTCCGGATAGCGGCGGACAACGGATTGCGGGATCCGTCGGTACTCGTCCCGGGACAGAATCTGCTCATCAATACAGACAGCGTACGCTATATCATAACCGAGGGACAGACATTGTTCTCCATCGCGCAGGAATACGGAGTCCCGCTGGATCTCCTGCTGGAAGCTAATCCGGGGCTTGATCCGCTGAACGTCCGCCGCGGAGATACTGTTATAATCCCGGTCAGCACCCCGGCTGAGCGGCGCCAGGCGATATTCAACGGCTATGCCTACCCGAGCATAAATACTAATACGCTGAACTGCGTGCTGCCTTTTCTGACGTTTATAAGTCCGTTCAGCTACACGCTGACCCCGCAGGCGGAACTTGTCCCGCCTGACGACAGAAACCTTATTTTCAGCGCCCAGCGCGCCGCGGTAATGCCGCTGATGGTGGTGACGAATATTTTCGGCGAGGGCTTCAGCACGGAAAACCTGTCGGGGATACTGGCTTCCGAGGAGCTTCAGCAGCGGCTCATCGGGAATATCCTGGCGGAGGTCACGGCAAAGAGATATTACGGCGTGAACATGGATATCGAGTACATCGCTCCGGAGGACAGGGAGCGTTACAACGCGTTCCTGGAGCGTCTGACGGAGCTTCTGCACGAGCAGGGGTACATTGTGGTGTCGGCTCTTGCTCCGAAAATATCCGCGGAGCAGCAGGGCGTACTTTACGAGGCGCATGATTACGCCGCGCAGGGCAGGATAGTGGATTATGTTATCATCATGACGTATGAGTGGGGGTACACATGATACCATACATCATTATAGTAATTACGATACTGAGTATAAAAAACTTAAAACAGCATATAAATTCAGTATATAAAGTGTAAGCTGTTGATCCGAAGGAGGTAATAAATGTTCATTAACTTTTCAAATCACCCGTCTGCCAGATGGTCGGCAGAGCAGACTGCCGCCGCAATGAAGTTCGGCGATATCGTCGATCTGCCGTTCCCTGACGTACCTGCCGGCGCGGATACTGCCGCCGTTTCCGGACTTGCCGATGAATACTGCGCCAGGATACTTTCCCTGGGGGCTGACGTGGTTCTTGTTCAGGGCGAGATGTCGCTTTCGTTTGCGGTAGCGGGCAGGCTCCAGAGGAACGGCGTCGCCGTTCTGTGCGCGTGTAGCGAGCGGGTCTGCGAGACTTCCGTGCTTGGCGATGGTTCCACGGAGCGGCGTTCTGTTTTCAGGTTCGTGCGGTTCCGCAGGTATCCTCTTCTGGTATGATTTACGCATAATAATTCTTTCAGGGTATTGACACGGACGAAATTATGTGGTAAAATCATAGTATAAAGGGTGGTAGAAATGAAGCAAGTTAAATGTTTTTTTAAAATTCAAATCCCAGTTTGCCGCATAACCATGCAGGCTCGTGGGTTTGCAGTCTGAACCACCCCCTCACCGCGAGGTGATTGAAACTCTTTACGTTATAGCCCGCATCGATCAGTGCCTGAGCAAGTCTGAACCACCCCCTCACCGCGAGGTGATTGAAACTCATAATCAATATCTTCTTGACCCTATCATTAGAATCAAGTCTGAACCACCCCCTCACCGCGAGGTGATTGAAACACTTTTCAATCAGACGATATATTATGCTACATAGCGGCGTCTGAACCACCCCCTCACCGCGAGGTGATTGAAACTTTATACCTTCCTTGATGAATTCCTTAAGCTTAGCATAGCAGTCTGAACCACCCCCTCACCGCGAGGTGTTTGACCCCGATCCCCGATATCCTAAAAAGATATCGGGGATTTTTCTATGCAAAAAACTTAAAAAACTGGCTTGTCCGGGTATAGATAGTGAAAGGAAAAGCTCCTGAGAAAATCTCAGAAAAAGTTTCCGAAAAAACTTAAAAAACCTGCTCGTCCGGGTATATATAGTGAAAGGAGATGATCACATGATAAAGAACTTCTGCGATGTTCCCATGTTCCGCTGATTTTCCGACATTCATTCTTCAAGGGGGTATTTACATGAACAGATATTTTCAGTCCTTTGTTCCGGCGTTCCTTTATGACATGTGGCTCGGCTATCTTTATTGCCCGTTTGTCGGCGAGCCTGACTGCTCCTCTGATTATTACAAATAAAACTTAAAAAACCGGATATTCCGGGTATATATAGTGAAAGGTGGTGATCCCCATGCCGGTACCTGTTATAGTTGCCATCATCAGCGGTGTTACTTCCGTTATTGTCGCAGCGATCAATGCTGACTGACTTCCTTCTACATTACGATACGAAAGGTGGTGATATCATGGCAAGAGTCATAGCTCCTGATTTTGACCCATTCGACAAACCCCACCGCAGGCGTCTGTTTATCCTTTACTGATTTCTGATGTTCCGAAGGGAGGTGATATCCATGGCTGATCGTGACAGCTTCATTCTTGGCGTTCTGGCTGGCATTCTTCTGGTCGGTGAGGACGACTGATCCGCACCTGATCCCAATGTAAGGAGGTGATATTCATGGGTTCTGTTCTTGGCACAATTATCCGCGCTATCTTTGACGCTGCCGCCGACCCTGTGTGCCGTGACTGATCCGGCTTATTTCCACGAAAGGAAGTGATAAAACTTAAAAAGTTCAGTTTCTCGGGTATATATAGTGAAAGGTGGTGATACCATGAGCAAGATCATAAATCCCAATCCTCTGCGCGACGATTCTCCGCTCCGTTGGTTCATTTTCTGGTGATTTTTCTCTGATTCCACGTTAAGGAGGTGATTTTCATGAGTGCAGGCGTACTTACCGCCATCATCGGCGCTGCCGCTACTGTCGCTGCCGCGATCGTCAATTCCAATTCTGATGACTGAACTCCCGTTTCGGGCAGGGGGAGGTGATAACCATGCGGCTTTTTTCGCCGGAAAACGGTTGACATTTCGGGACAAATATGCTAAACTATACTTGTAGGAGTGGTAAAAATGAAGCATAATAAATGTTTTCCAAAAATTCAAATCCCGGTTTTCCGCATAACCATGCGGGCTCGTGGGTTTGCAGTCTGAACCACCCCCTCACCGCGAGGTGATTGAAACTCGGGAAGGTCAACCGATACTTTATTTATCCCCTTGTCTGAACCACCCCCTCACCGCGAGGTGATTGAAACTCCGTCCATCTTAGCGCCGCAGTTCTGGCAGAACTGGTCTGAACCACCCCCTCACCGCGAGGTGTTTGAAATCCCACCCTGATATTCGGCAAATGTAACGAACATCGGGGGATTTTTTATCCACTTTTTACAACATTCCCCCAAAATATTGACATAAATTGTCGAATGTGATAAAATGATAGCTGACAAGAACGATAATTCACCGCGCTGGGATTTCCGGCGCGGAAAAGAACGGAGTTGATATGATGGCAGAAACCGGATACGGCTGCGTGTCTGCACTTTATGACTGCCGCAGCAAACAGGAATACATCTACCGCACCAACAGGATACGCGAGATCTCCGGCGGCTCGGAGCTTCTTGCAAACGTCTACGGAATGTTCTTCAGAGCCGCAGGAAAGAAGGGACTCCGCATAAATTCGGACTGGCGCAGCGGCGCGGAATTTTCCGTGAAAGCATTTGCTGAAAGCGGCTACGACGGCGAAGTGATATACGAGGGCGGAGGAAATCTCTTTATCATGTACAAAAGCCGTGAGACCTATATCCGTGCTAACCGCATTTTCTCCCGCATGCTGCTGGAAAAGACCTACACCATATCAGTGATAGCCGCCTGCGTTGAAACCACCGATAATTTCAAGGAGGACCGCACGCGCCTTTATAATGAAAACAGCCGGATAAAGTCCACCGACTGGATATCTGTTCCCTGCAATACCCTGCCGATAACACAGGTAGACAGGGATACTTTTATGCCCATCGTAAAGAAAGAGGACAACTGCTCACTTTCCCGGGAGAGCGTGCTGAAACGCAAGGCTTTTGAGAAGTCCGCAGAGGTCGGCGAGATGTTCCTTGACGATATCTCCGGCGAGGAAAACAAGGGTACCGAAAGCCTGCTTGCCGTTATCTATGTTGACGGCAACGCAATGGGCAAAAAGGTAAAGGCGTGCACCGAGAACATCAGCGGCTACACAGAATGCACTTCCGCGCTCCGGAGGTTTTCCTTAAGCACGGACAAGTCGTTCGTGGAGCGCCCGATAAGCGCTATAAAGGCAAAGCTCGCCGAACGGACCGATGGCAGGCACAAGTTCCGCAGAGTTATCGCCGGCGGCGACGAGATAACCCTGATATGCAACGCAAGAGCGGCGCTCGATGTCGTGACCGCATATTTCAGCGCGCTCGACGAGGAAAACCGCTCCCTGCCTGACGACCAGAAGAATTACGCCTGCGCGGGCATCGCGATAGCGCACAGCCATGCGCCGTTCTCCGATGTTTACGAGATCGCGGAACAGTGCTGCGAATCCGGAAAAAAGAAGTCAAGAGCGCTGGACAGCCGTGTGAATTACGTAGATTTCCACTTCTGCCGTTCTGGTATCACAAACGATATGGAAACTATCCGTGAAACGCAGGAAGCCGGTCTGACTGCGCGGCCGTATGAGGTTTCGGCTGAACTGAGCGAGTTCATCAGCGCCGGACAGCGCCTGAGCGCCATCGGCAGAGCCAACATAAAGGACCTTGCGGCGGCAATGATAAAGGGCGATTCCTACTACCGCTTCGAGGTGGAGCGGATAAAGTCCAGATACCCCGCCGCCGGGCTTGACAGCGGCGATGAAAAGCTCCGTAAACTCATTTTCGATATTGCGCAGGTTTACGATATCTGGTTTGCGAAAACTGAAACCGATGAACAGGAGGCGTCCGAATGAACTGTGAATTAAGAATAACGCTTAAATCGGATATGTGTTCTGCAAGCGGGGACGGTTTCTCTCTGTCGATAGATACCGATGTCAGCTATGACAGCCACGGTTTACCGGTGATACCCTCAAGGCGCATAAAGGGCTGTATGCTGGAGTCCGCAAAATACATAGGCGCACAGAATATCGGCGGGATATTCGGCGTTTCCGGCACCAGCCGCGGCTCGCTGAGAATAGGGAACGCAGTTCCGGAGGGCTATGCTTCCCTCTGCACGGAGGCTGAAAATTCCGGGAAGAACGCACAGCAGATACTCGCGCTGTTCACTTCCGTTAAAGCTTCCACCGCCATCGAGGACGACACGGCAAAAAATGAGAGCCTGCGCTTCATGCGCGCTGTGAACCACTATTCGCCTTTTGACGGGTCGGAGATGGTTTTCACCGCGCCGATTGAAATAGAAGAGCAGTATTTTGACGAGCTTTCGAGAATATGCAGGGCTGTCCGGAATATCGGCTACAAGCGCACACGCGGATTCGGCGCGGTCAGGTGCGGACTTGTAATGTCGGAGCAGTCCAGCGCAAGTACCGTTTCCGGAAAGATAACAGATGACGAAGCGGTCTACGAGCTTCGCTATTCAATACGCAACGAATCCGCGCTGATGCTGCCGGGAAGCAGTTCTTCTGAAACCGCCGACTATATCAGCGGAACTTCCATTATGGGCTTCTTTGCAAATCAGTATCTGAAAAATCACTCTGACGACAGCAATTTTGAGGAAATGTTCCTCCGGCATGGTGTGATTTTCTCGAATCTGTATATCACCTCGCCAGAGGGAACCGCCGCTTATCCCGCGCCTGCCGCTATTGCTAAGGATAAAACTCAGTCGGCTGAACATGGGACTGTTTATGAGAATCTTCTTACGGTCGGCGAAAATCACGGCAGGATACTGAAACCGCTGAAAAGCGGATATTTCGCAGCCGGGTCGGAAATCAAAGTTCAGACAGAGACCGTATATCATCACAGTACGTGTAATGACAGCACTCTCTCTATACACAGACCTGTATCTGTCCCGGTCAGGTGTTCAGCGGAACTGTTACCGGAAAGGGAAAATACCTGTGCAACATTGCGGAAGAACTCTCAGGCGGCGTTGTGACCGTTGGCAGGAGCAAGACCGCGCAGTACGCGGAATGCAGCGTTCTGTACGCTGAGCTTAGACCGCTGGAGCAGAAGCAGATAAGCGTTTCCGGCGATGAAAGGATCGCGGCGGTGTTCTGCTCTGACGCGCTTTTCACTGACGACTGCGGAAGCTATACGACTGATTTCGCAGAGGTTTGCGGTCAGCTCGGAATAAAGAACGCCGATACCGATAAGTCGTTCATGAAATATAAGACGGTTATGGGCTATATGTCCGCGGGTAACTACAAGAAACCGCATATCCGTGCGATCGCCGCAGGGAGTACGATATGCTTCACGGCTGAGAGCGACTGCACACTGCCGGAGTATGCGTATTTCGGCGCAAAGAACGGCGAGGGCTTCGGAATGGTTCGCTTTGTAAAGGCGGACGAGCTTATGAAACTCGGGGAAAGCGTATCTGCTTCCGGAAAGGTAAATGCGGAGACAGACGGCAGGCTGACCAAACTCCTCAAAAAGAACGATACGACTGAAGAAATGCGCAGTTCCGCCATCGACTATTCGCTCAGCAACAGAAGCGCGCTTGTCGGGCTGAGTTCATCGTTTGTCGGCAGAGTACTGCTGATGGTACGTCAGGCGAGAGATTTCAACGACCTGATAAAGCGGATAGACTCCGTCAAGACAGAGGCAAAAAAGGAAAAGGCGCACGATATCGCAATGACCGCCGAAAAATACAAATACAACGAGTACTGGCGCGAATATCTCGAAACTGTATTCCTGCTCGGCAAGTATTTCCTCAGGGCTTTCGATAAGAAGGAGGGAGAATGATGGAGCGTGTATATTACAGATATATTTTCAGACTGAAAAGCCCACTGGCGCTCGGTTCGGGGATAAGCGACAATACCGATTCTGACGTTCTCCTTGACAGCCGCGGTGTGCCGTATATTCCGGCTACCTCAATTGCCGGAGTGATCCGTCACAGCGTTGACGAGGATACTGCCAGAGAGCTTTTCGGAACTATCCAGAACGGCAGCGGCGAGATGAGCAAAGTGCTGACCTACGACGCAGTCTGCACCGGAGAAAACGCCGTATCTGTACGCGACAGCGTAAGGCTGAACAACAAGGTGGCGGAGGACACAGGAAAGTTCGATTTTGAGGCGGTCGAGACCGGAGCGGAGTTCAGAGGCTATATTGAGCTTGCGGACTGCGGAGCTGACGGCGACAGCGTAATTAACGAAGCATTCCAGCAGATAAACGCAGGTCTGCTGAGATTCGGTCACAAGACGACAAGAGGGTACGGAACGGTCGCTGTTGAGGGACTCCAGCGCATAGGATTCAGCGATGCAGACGACTGGCTCGATTTCGATATGTTCGACGATGAGTGCTGGAAAAACGCTCAGGCTGTGGAACTGACGAAGCCCTCCGACCTCACGGGAATAACGCTTTCGCTGAAACAGCGGGGCGGTATTTCGATACGCAGGTATTCCACGGATGTTTCTGACGGAGAGAATGCAGCGCCGGACTATGAGCAGCTTTCCCTGCGCAGCGGAGTTCCGGTGATACCTGGTACAAGCTGGGCGGGCGCATTCCGGGCAAGATTCTGCGAGTTCGCAGGAGAAGAGAAAGCTGACGGGCTTTTCGGTCATATCGAGGAAAACGTCAAGCAGGCGAGGAATAAGAAGTCTGCCATATATTTCAGCGAAAGTATGCTTGACGGCGGTTACTACAAGACCGTTACGAGAAATTCCATCGACAGATTCACCTCTGGCACGAACGACGGCGCACTGTACACGGAGAAAACCTATTACGGCGGAAGCACAGAGCTTGAACTGCTGTTCACGGAAAAGCAGTCCGACGATGTAAAGCGTGCTGTCCTCGCAGTAATATCCGACCTTGACAACGGCTTCCTGTCCGTTGGCGGACTGACCTCGGTAGGGCGCGGAATTTTCTCGGTTGAAAAGCTCTGTATCAACGGTCAGGACATGACAGAGAGCTTCAGAAATTATGATTTTGACAAGCTGCTGGAGGTGTGGTAATGTACGATTTTATCTGTGAAAACGGCAGGGTCGAGGAATCCGGACTTGATGCGTTCCTTAACTCAAAGGCGCAGTCCGGAATGATATCCTACCGCCAGTATACCACCGGGATATTCTGCGATGAATTCAGCGGCACAGTCGATGATGCAGTACATCTTCTTGAGATACGGCTGTTCAATGAGAACGCGGAGATAAGGGCTTCCCGCCCGGAAATCGGAATGCCGTTCACATGGCGCATTATCGACGACAGTAAGTTCCGCGAAGCGCTTTCCGGCGACGAAACATTCGAGGACAGAACATACACCGAACAGCAGTATCTTGATATCGACTCCACTAAATCGTACGGCAGGAATTATATTGCAACAGGCGGCGGGCATTACACGCTCCCGGTGGAGAACGCTGAAAAGCTGGAGATACGGAACTACTGCGTTTATGACGATAACGGCATACTGAAAATAGTGGATCTCAGGATAGTGCGTATCCTTGCGAAAGGAGAACAGTAATGGACGACAGATTTGTTAATCCTTACACCTTCGTCCCGCTCCCGAAAGGCGGCGCTAAGCGCAGCGACTGCACAGAGGCGACAGAGCCGGTTTTCAGCGGGGAGATAAAGTGCAGGCTCATCACAAAAACGCAGATAGCCGTGCCGGATATTCTGAAAAATCCCGTTCCGGACAATGTGGAAAGAACCGAGCCGAAGAAATACGACTTCTTCACGCTTGACGGGAAAGCGGCTATCCCCGGCAGCGGCATACGCGGAGTTATCCGCAGCGTATACGAGGTGCTGACGGATTCCTGTATGCATCTTAACGACAAGGACGATGATTATTTTCATACCCGGCTGAACAAGACGAAGCCCGGCATAATAACATATGACCCTGTCAAAAGGGAATACACGCTCCACAATTCAAAGCGCGTCCGCGACAAGACCGGAATCCGGCACAAGACCGGCGACAAGGTAAGATTCGATACAAAATCAGGAAACGGTCAGGCTTCCGAACTGGTGGACAGCTTCTCCACCAGTGGAAGATATCAGGGCGTTTATCTGCGTGTGGATACTTTCGGCACAGGAAATAAGCAGTCGAACCCCAGCGTGTTCAGATACATTGAAACAGGAACGAAGATAGACAAGGTATATATCGACCGTCTGAAAGTCAACGTAGAGATGTATCAGGGGCAGTATAAGGCAGAGTACGAAAGCGCAATAAAGGCGATGGAAACTGCCGGAGGCTGGCTGCCCGTATGGTACTGGCAGGACATGAACACCGGACACTACTATCTTGCTCCGTCCCAGTATTCAAGGGCAGTGTTCGTGAAAAAGCCCCGTGATATCGTGGAGAATGCCGGAATGCAGGCGTGTACCTCTTCGAAATGCTGCTGCGCCGCCTGCGCGATGTTCGGATTCATCGCCGATGGAAAGGGCGATTCCCAGAGCCGGGCAAGTCATGTGAGATTCACGGACGCAATATGCGAACAGTCCGACTGCTTTGACGGCTCATATCTGCTGCCGGTGCTTTCCGGCCCTCGGCTGTCCTCGTTCGAATTCTACCTCAGCGGAAACGAGAGGAACTCCCTTGGTCCGGACAGCAGCAACGTCACCATTGCCGGAAGAAAATTCTACTGGCACGCTCCGCAGAATGTCATAACGAAGGACGATGATTTCGCAAAGGAACATCCGAAAATGGCGACCAGAATGCAGCTTGTAAAAAAAGGCGCGGAATTCACGTTCAGCGTATTCTACGACAGGATAACGGAGGATCAGCTTAAAAAGCTGGTGTTCGCGCTTGATCTCGGCGAGAATTTCGCAGGCTCTGCACGCTGTCACAAGCTGGGTCACGGAAAGCCGGTCGGTCTTGGCTCGGTAAAAATAACCGTGGACAGCATAACGAAGCGCAGCTTTGAAAACGGCGCGTATTCCGTGAGCGACATCACGGAGGAAACAGTCGGCGCCGCGAACACGGGAATGTTCCAGCCAACGCCGGAGTTCAACGCATTCATAACAAAGGTGGTCAACCTTAACTACGCTGCGAAGAAGGAAGTGGACTACCCGCGTGAAACCGCCGGCGGAGATATATTCACTTGGTTCGCGGATAACCGCGGAAGCCTGCGCAGCGAGGGCTACATCAGGCTGAACAACCATCTGCCAAGGATAACAGACGCAGATCCGTCCCTGCCGAGAACGCCGAAATCAGAACAGAAAGGCGGCTTCGGCGGTAACCGCAATTCCGGATACAGCAAGGGTGGATTCAATAACAGAGGTTACAGGCGATAAGCATACGGGGGTGTCCTTTTGATATATCAGTCAGATTTCATAACGGACGATATCGACGCGTCGGAGCTGTATTCCGGGCTTGGGGTGAAGCTCCACGGCGCTGCAATGAAGCTGATAAAAAGCAGCTACGCTGAATTCCTCCATCAGAAGGAACACCACCCGTTCTCGATTTTTGCAGTCCCGAATGACGGCGGATTTGTCATCAGGGTATCCGCGCTGAACGACGAGGCCGCGTGTATTATCGAAGGCTTCCGGAAAGCGAAGCAGCTCAAAATCTACGGCATTGAACAGCCGGTGCGTATCGTAGGGGAGAATCCTGCCCCGGCGATACGCGCCGACAGCTCCGGGGAGCTTATCCGGGGAAATTCCTGCCGCATGGCGTTCGTCACTCCGGCTATGTTCAAGTCGCAGGGGCGTGTGTGCTGTTTCCCGGAGATAGAGCGGTATTTCTATTCCGTGATATGCAAGTTCAGCAAGTTCGAGGGTGCGGAGCTTTCCTATGACGAATTCTGCGGAGCTTTCGCCGCCGGGGAGACCGGGGACTTTCAGCTTCGCCGGGAGGATTACAACGTCAGCGGGAATATATTCCACGGTATGACCGGGTATGTTGACTACCGCTTCCCGAAAGACCCGGAGCAGTCGCGGTTCCTGAAAACGGTGTTTGCTTACGCGACCTACTGCGGCGTCGGCGGCAAGACCGGCATGGGTATGGGCGGGTTTGTTCTGGCTTAAAATGCTTGACAAATCAAAAAAAAATGTGCTAAAATATAGTCAAAAGGGTGGCAAAAATGAAGCATTATAAATGTTTTTTCAAAATTCAAATCCGAGTTTGCCGCATAACCATGCAGGCTTGTGGGTTTGCAGTCTGAACCACCCCCTCACCGCGAGGTGATTGAAACTCTCCTCCACCCAGCACGTGTGGAAAGTACAGGAATAGTCTGAACCACCCCCTCACCGCGAGGTGATTGAAACTAAAATGTCCTGGAGTATCTTCTCGCGCTCCTCGTCTGAACCACCCCCTCACCGCGAGGTGATTGAAACAGTGTTTGTTCTCCTTTGTACTTGACTTTTGGTTGATGTCTGAACCACCCCCTCACCGCGAGGTGATTGAAACTCC
>Ga0129310_1001298_pt1 | contig 22464 bp, 22 predicted proteins | sample Go1ome_2_FD_94433 | JGI IMG/M metagenome (GOLD analysis project Ga0129310, IMG submission 94433) | Western lowland gorrila individual fecal microbial communities from Wisconsin, USA - Go1022A metagenome | ecosystem: Host-associated > Mammals > Digestive system > Large intestine > Fecal | place...
ACTTTCTGAGTTTATCCACCGCCCGCGCTGCGTCCTTGCGCGAGAGGTAATTTCTGACCAGTCTGCCGAACACCCAGAACAGGAACGCCAGCGCCGCGATCAGCGTAAGCCGCGCCGTAAAAACGCATTCCGTCGTGGTCTCCTCAGACATGAAATCCACAGACACGCTGTACCTGGGCTTTTTCATCGTGAAGCAGCCCTCCAGGAACGCTTCGGCGGCGCCAGCCGCTGCGCTCGTCCTGCCGTAATTCAGCGCCGCCTTTGCCGCGTCGTCGCCGCCGCAGACTATGTTCAGCTCGAATCCGCTGACCCGGGTGGCTTTCAGCAGCCGCCGGAGCGGCGTGTTCAGGCTGTCCCAGACGAGCTTCACAAGCTCCCAGATATCGCTGAGCGTGAGCTTCTGGCTTTTCGGGGCGCTCTTCGATTTCTTTTTCCCGGATACCCCGGCGCCTGAAGAACCGGAGTTACCGACCTTATGCGGCGTACTTTCCGAATTTACAGGAGCTTCCCCGCCGGAGCTGTCCGCGCTTTCCTCCGCCTGCGCGGTGTCCTTTGCGGCGGTCTCGGCGTCGCGCTCGGTCTTTTTGTTGCGGCGCTTCTGCTTCTTCGTTTTCGCCGGGATACTCACGAATGTGATGAAAAACCAGTTTATTTTCAGCCGCAGGTCGTCGGAATATTCAAACCTGACCTTCACCGAGGTCATGAGCAGTATCATTATGAACGCGATCACCGCACCTGCAATGATCCAGCCCATCGCATCACCTCCGAAAAGTTAGCCGGACGCTCAGTCAGAGCCGCCGAAGTTCATCTCGTCGTACTCGTCAAGATCCATCTGGTCGGTGCTGTCCGGGATAGTCGGCAGCGCGCCGAGATCCGCAAGCCCGAAGCAGCGCAGGAAGTTATCCGTCGTCTTATAGGCTATCGGACGCCCCGGGAGGTCAAGTCTGCCGTATTCCTCCAGCAAATCGCGCTCCACAAGGCTGTTCACGACGCCGGAGCTGTCAACTCCGCGCACCTGCTCCACAAAGCTCTTCGTGACCGGCTGATTATACGCGACCACCGCCAGTACTTCAAGCGCTGCCTGGGTCAGCGGAACCTGCCTGCGGGTCTCCAGAGCCGTCTTGATATACGGCGCGAACTCCGGCTGGGTCATCATCTGGTAGCTGTCTCCCAGGCGGTTTATACGGAACGCACTGCTGTTTTCGATGTACCGGTCGTTCAGTCGGTCAATCATTTTCAGCACGGTTTCCTTTTCTATCTGGCAGGCAGCGGACAGCTTATCCGCGTCGATCGGCTCGCCGCAGGCAAAAAGCACCGCTTCTATTACCGCCATTCCCTCGCTGAATTTCACTGCTCCGCTCCCTCCGTTTCCGTGGTGTTTTCTTCATGCTTCTCGTCGTCTGCCTTTGTGCGCAGGCGGACGCTGCTTCCGTCCGGGGAGATGTATATGCGCCCCTCCTTGGAAAGCTCCAGTATCGCCAGGAACGTGGCAACCGTGCGGGAGCGCGGCTGTCCCCTGTACAGCTCGTCCATCTTCACCGTGCCGTTCCTGCGCAGGCTCTTCAGCACCGCGACTATTCCGGTGAACACCGTGACATAGCTCTTCGCCACTATCGGCTTTATCGACCGCGGACGGTAGCTTGCCTTGCGGCGCGTGCGCTCGTTCAGCGCGCTGTACGCCAGCATCAGTTCCTCCGGCTGATGTATCTTGTGATACGCCTTGTCGATCTCTATCTCCATCGGTTCGCGGACAAAAACGACATCGCCGAGATAGCGCTTTTTCAGACGCTCAGCCATTATCTTACAGAGGGCGTATTCTATCAGCGCGCCCTGCAATTCCTTTTTCATCTGCTCGGCTTCTTCCTTCGGGAGCAGCGCCGCGGATTTTATCATGATGAGCCGCGCCGCCATCTCCAGGAATTCCGAGGTTATTTCGAGGTCAGCCTCCGACATTCTGTCGAGGTAAAGCATGAACTGATCAAGCAGAATGCTTATCTCGATATCCTGGATATTCAGCTTGTGCTTCTGAATCAGCGACAGCATAAGATCCAGCGGTCCCTCGAAGATTTCGAGCTTGAAGCTAAGTCCTTCCATCACGCAAGCAGATTAATGAACGACGAAGCCTTGTCCAGCAGCCAGATAATGCCATTGGACGCCGCGCCTAAAGGCAGGTCGAGTACTCCGAACACTAGGAGTGCAAAGAACACCCAGTATATGATCTGCTGATTTTTCTGCATAAAGTAGACCGCCTTGCCGGGCAGGAAGCTGGACAGGATATTGAATCCGTCGAACGGCGGGATGGGCACCAGATTGAACACGGCGAGGTAAATGTTAATCTGCACCGTGTAGTAAAGTCCGAGGGCTACGTAGAACGAAGCGTCGCCGGTGCCGTAAACAAGCACGAGCTTTTCGGCGATAAGCAGGACGTATCCCAGCAGTACATTCGCCAGCGGTCCCGCGAGGGAAGTCAGGGCGAGCGCAGTGCGGGGCTTCACCTTGTTGCAGCGGCGGATATCCACCGGGGTAGGCTTCGCCCAGCCGATACGGCAGATGAACATTGCGAGCGCTCCGAACGGGTCGATATGCGCGAACGGATTGAGCGTAAGTCTGCCCTGGCGCTCCGCGGTGTCGTCGCCGAGTATCTTTGCCATAAGTCCGTGGGCGCACTCATGTATCGGGAATACCACGAAAATTATAACAAGCACCGAGAACACCGACAGTACGCAGCTTATAACCTGCGACTGAGTGGGATTCCCGGAAAATATCAGGCTGAATATCTCAAGTAATGGCCCTCTGAACATAAAATCTCCTTAAATTACGTCATATGCGCGTCTGCGCATGCACTTATCCAGAATATACATCTTTTATTATACCGCATATCGTACTTTTTTTCAAGTAGCCGGGCAAAAATAATTGCGCATCTTCACGGAAAATGCGCAGTTGTGTTATAATTTTCAGATAAACGTCACTTATTCTGCGGTACGGCTGAATCGGTACTCAGTATCCCCGCCGGGAGTCTGGACGGTGTAGTAAAGCTGGTCGCTGTCCTCGTCATAGTGCACCTCGATGAGCTGCTTTCCATCGGTATTGCGTACGATTATCCCGCCGGAATTGCGCTCGAATTTCAGCGGTTCGCCGGCGGTATCACCCGCGGACTGCGTGAAACGGTCATCGGTTATTTCGATGGTAACGGGAGCGCCGTCTATCTCACAGCTCCAGTTTCCCTTTATCTTGTCCATGCTGATGGAGCGGCTGCACGCCGTGAGCATAAGTATCATAGAAAGCGTGGCTGCGCTGAGTAGCTTTTTCATTCGGTATCTCCTGTACAATTGATGTTCTTCGGATATTGTACCACATTCAGCCCGGATTGTCAAGGAACACATTCTATAAAACAAAAACCCCGGAAAAATCCGGGGTTCGATGTTTTTAATCAAATCTGATCAATTAGCCCTCAACAGTAGCAGCTACAGCAGCCTCAGCAGTAGCGGAAGCCTGTGCGGTTGAAGCAGCAGCGTCATCGTTTCTTACGAAGATGAACTTGTATGTTACATCGCCAACAGCAACGCCGTATGCGAGAGAGTCAGACTCCTCATCGTAGTAAACAGGGAGCTCAACACCGTCAACGTCAACAGTGATGCCATTCTCGGTTACAACGTAGGAATAGGTACCCTCGGAATTTGCAGCCTGGCTGGAGTAGCTGTTCTCATCGATAACAACAGCGATGATCGCTTCCTCAACAGTTGCGTTGGTAGAAGCAGCAAAATCAGCAACGTTCATTGTGTCAGTGCCGTTGTTTACAGCTGCGAGGATCCAGGAGCCGTACATCTTGGTTGCGTCGAATGCAGCAGCCTCTGCGGTAGCAGCGGTGTCAGCCTCAGCGGTAGCGGAAGCCTGCGCGGTAGAAGCCTCAGCAGTAGCAGCAGCCTCAGCGGTCTTTGCCTCTGCGGTGGAAGCAGCGTCAGCAGTGGAAGTGGAAGATACAGTGCTGGAATTCTCGGAAGAAGTATTGTTGTTGCTGCATCCTGCGAAGGAAAGAACAGCAGCGGCAGCTACGATAGCTGCGGTGAACTTTGTGAACTTAGTCATAGTGATTTCTCCTCGTCAATATATATATCTTTTATTCTCGTTGTAAAGTTTTGCCATAAGGCGCTTTTCACAACATTAGGGATTATAGCACATGACTATCAGTTTGTCAACCGTATTCACACCAACTTTGGTGAATAACACAAAGTTTATCAACTCTTGTGCAAAAAATACTGTTCATTTTACAGATTTATGAAATGAAACAATGTAACCGTTTACAATTAACAGCTGATTTACAATACTGTAATTTACTGTTCAAAATCAGCAGGCCTGGGATTGTTTCCGCGTTTCAGAACTGCCGTTTCTCCGCTGTCCGTCACGGTGAGTGCGTCGGCTGACGGGTCGTAGGTCAGCGGAACTGCATTTCCGGAAGCGTCCGTGATCTCAGCGCCGGCGTCGGTTATGCGGTAAGCTAGTGTGCTCCGCAGCTCGTCGCCCTCGATGACATCAACGCCCTGGGCGGTGAAGTTCAGTATATATTCTCCGGAGATCCCGTTCTCATCTGCGTACTGCCAGAACTCCTGACCGTTTACAGATATCGCGCTCCATGTGCCGTAGATCCAATCGGCGATGTATGTCATGCCGTCCGACTGCAGACCCTGCTGATTTCCCTGGCGCGGATTTTCACCGCGCCGCATAACGACTGTTTCTCCGCCGGTCGCAAAAGTCAGTGTATCCGCGGACGGGTCGTAGGTCAGCTCCGCCCATTCGCTGCCGTCCTCGTCGTAAATCACAGCGCCGCCGTCGGTTATCGCGTAGGTGAATTCCCAGTCAAGCCCGCCCTCGCCGCTTGTAATGGTGCAGGAATCCTTGTCGAACGCCATCTGTCGCTCGCCGTATATCTCATTCGCGTCGGCGTACGCCCAGAAATCCACGCCGTTCACGCTGATGACGCTCCAGGTGCCGTATATCCAGTCCGCTATGTATCCGCCGGGATTTTCAGGCACTGTGGTTTCCGCCTGCGGAACGGTGGTTTCATCGTCCGCCTGCGTCTGTTCCGGCGTTGTTTGCGGCACGGAGTTTTCCTCCGTCGGGGCGGCAGGCTCAGTTGATAAAATCACGTCCGTTGTAGGTAGCTTGTCGGTTTCGGAGCTTTCCGGCTGGCTGGAGTTCCCGCTGCACCCCGCAAGCAGGACAGAGCATGCCAGCATCACGGCTGTCGCATATTTTTTCATGAGTTACCCTCCAATTTCATCGTTACATATAATAAAAGCTTTCCAGTATATTATAGCACACTTCACCGGACAATTCAACCAGAAAAAGGCACTGGCATGTATTTTTCCGGATACATCGGAGATAATATCCCATAAAATCCACCAACAGAAAGGAAAATTTCAATGAAAGACATGTTTTGCTTCCAGTGCCAGCAGACCGCCCATAACACCGGCTGTGACGGAAAGGCGGGCGTATGCGGCAAAAAATCAGACACCGCGAACCTCCAGGACGATATCGTCGGCGCTCTTATCGGCTTAGCCCGCTCCGCTAAGTCCGGCAAACCCACGGAGCAGACCGACGCGCTGGTTGAAAAGGCGCTGTTCACCACGATAACCAACGTAAATTTCAACAATTCAACAATAAAAGATATTCTCGCGGAGGTCGAGCAGGAAAAGCGCCGACTGTGCTCCGGAAATATCGAGAATTACCCTATGGAAAAGCTCTGGGACGGCGACGAGAATATACGCTCGCTGAAATCCCTTACGCTGTTCGGGCTGAAAGGAATGGCGGCATACGCCTACCATGCCCGGGTACTCGGTCACACCTGCCGCGAGGTGGACGACTTCTTCTACGAAGCGCTGTACCACCTCGGCGAGGAGGAGCCGCAGGACGTCCTGCTTCCGCTGGTGCTGAAAACCGGCGCAGTAAATCTTAAATGCCTGGAGCTTCTCGACCACGCGAATACCCAGGCATACGGCGACCCTGTGCCGACGGAAGTCCCGCTGACTATCGAAAAAGGCCCGTTTATCGTTGTCAGCGGTCACGACCTGCATGACATGAAGCTGCTCCTTGAGCAGACCGATGGCAAGGGCGTGAACATCTACACCCACAGCGAAATGCTACCGGCGCACGGCTATCCAGAGCTGAAAAAGCACCCCCAGCTGAAAGGTAACTTCGGCACTGGCTGGCAGAATCAGCAGTCGGAGTTCCACAATATCCCGGCGCCGGTGCTGTTCACGACTAACTGTATTATGCCCCTGCGCCAGAGCTATTGCGACCGCATTTTCACGACCTCCGTCGTATCCTACCCGGAAGTGACCCACATCGGCGCGGACAAGGATTTCACACCGGTCATCAAGAAAGCGCTGGAGTGCGGCGGCTACGATTCCGACAAGGAAATGACCGGAATGAACGGCGGACACAGCGTCATCACCGGATTTGCGCATAACGCCGTGCTCTCCAATGCCGACAAGATAATTTCGCTGATAAAGGCGGGAAAGATACGCCATATCTTCCTCATCGGCGGCTGCGACGGAGCCTCCCCCAGCCGGAGCTACTACAGTGACTTCGCGCGGCTCACTCCCCCGGATACGCTTATTCTGACCCTCGCCTGCGGCAAGTACCGCCTTAACGACATGGATCTCGGCACTATCGACGGAATCCCGCGCATTCTCGACATGGGTCAGTGCAACGATTCCTACAGCGCTATCCGCGTCGCAATGGCTCTGGCGGAGGCTTTCGGCTGCGGAGTCAACGATCTTCCGCTGACGCTGGTGCTCTCCTGGTACGAGCAGAAAGCCGTGTGCATTCTGCTGACGCTGCTTTACCTCGGGATAAAGGATATTATCCTCGGGCCGACAGTTCCGGCATTCGTATCGCCAGCGGTACTCGGTGTGCTCCAGGAAAAGTTCGGGCTGCGCGCCGCGACTACTCCGGAAGATGATCTTAAAAGGATAATGGGATAAGACTAAAGGGCGGAGGTTTCTCCGCCCTTTTATATTATAATAGTATATCACGCGCGATTTCTGCGCATTATCCCGCCGATGGCAGAAAATACCGCAAAGCACAGGATATTCACGCATACGATACTTGCGCCGCTCGGCGTACCGAATTCATACGATATCACCATACCGGAGATGAACGTCACGACGGATATCACTGCCGAGCATATCGTAACCGCCCGGAAGCTCTTGAAAACCCTCATGCTGCACAGCGCCGGAAATATAATCAGACTGGAAATCAGCATGCTTCCCATCATACGCATGCCGATAACAATAGTCAGCGCTGTCAGAAGCGCTATCAGCATGTTGTACATACCTGCCCTGGTTCCGGTGGCTTTCGCGAAATTCTCGTCAAAGGTTATCGCAAAGATCTTCGTATAGAAGAATATGAACAGAACCAGAACAAGCAGCGCCAGTATAACGCTTATCACAACATCGCCCTCGCTTATCGCCAGAATACTTCCGAAGAGGTAGCTGTCAAGGTCGCTGTTCATGCCGGAAAGCGAGACCGCCATAACGCCAAGCGCCAGTGCGCCCGTGGATATCAGTGCGATCGCCGAATCTCCCTTGATACGGCTGCTTCCGGATATCCTCAGCAGCAGGAACGCTGCGGCAATTACCACCGGGACTGCTACCGCCATAGGCGCCCAGTTCATCACCGCCGCTATAGCAAGCGCGCCGAAGCCGACATGCGAAAGACCGTCGCCGATCATGCTGTAGCGCTTCAATACAAGACTGACGCCCAGAAGCGCTGCACACAGCGAAACCAGTATTCCCACCAGAAGCGCCCGCATAAGTATCGGAGTACTTATAAACGCGGAAATTATATCAGCCATTTCCGGTGCCCCCTCTCATGAAATCAGACGACTTGTCCTCCAGGAACTCCACCGGAGTTCCGAAGAACCAGCTGTCGTGCCGCAGGCACAGAATTTTCGTCGCCTGCTGGAGCGCCGCGGATATGTCGTGAGTTACCATGATTATCGTAACACCGCTGCGGTTTATCCCCTTTATCAGGTCGTACATCTCCGCTGTGACCATCGGGTCAAGACCGGATACCGGCTCGTCCAGCAAGAGCAGCTTTTTGGTCGCGCAGAGCGCCCTTGCAAGCAGCACCCGCTGCTGCTGTCCGCCGGATAATTCCCGGTAGCAGCGCTTTTTAAGGTTCGTTATTCCCAGACGCTCCATGTTTTCCGCCGCCATTTTGCGTTCGCGCTCGGTATAGAACGGACGTAATCCCATTGAATTAAGGCAGCCGGATATTACTACCTCGCCGACGCTCGCCGGAAAATCCTGCTGTGCGCCGGTCTGCTGCGGAAGATATCCTATCTCGCTCCTGCGAAGCCCGCCGCCGAAGCTTATCGTGCCGCCAACCGGCTTTTTCAGCGACAGCAGCGACTTCACCAGGGTGCTCTTGCCGGAGCCGTTTTCGCCGACAATGCACAGATAATCCCCGCTGTTCACGGTGAAGCTGAGATCCTTTATGACCGTCATATTTTCATAGGACAGCGCCAGGCTGTCCACCTTTATGAGTTCTTCCTGCTCCATATCAATTCACCAGTACTCTCTCCAGCATCTGTTTATTCCGCAGCATGAGTGATACATAGGTCTCCCCCGCCGCCAGGTCGTCCGCCGAAATATTGTGGCAGGTATGGAATTCCACCACGTCCAGTCCGGAATCCTGCGCGAGGACGTCCGCCAGCTTCCTGCCGGAAAGCTCTATGCAGAACACCGCTTTCACCGCGTCCGGCTGCTCCAGCTTATCAAGCAGGAACGTCACCGTCTGCGCAGACGGCTCTGTCTCGCTGCCGCAGCCAGGGAACGCCGCATAATAGTTAAGCCCGTAATCCTTGAAGAAATACAGCAGCGGGAATCTGTCGCCGAATATGAAATACCTATCCTCGCCGTCCAGGAGCTGCCGCAGCTGCTCGTCAACGTTGTCTATCTGCGAAGCGTACATCTCGGTATTCGTCGCAAGCTCCTCAGAGCTGTCCGGGAAAAGCTCCATCGCCTTTATTCCAAGCGCCCGGACTATCGCCGCCGCATTGTCCGGAGATGTCCACACATGCTCGTCGTATTCCTCGTCATGCTCTTCCTCGTCGTGGTCGTGCTCCTCTGCCTGCATGCCCTCTGATACTTCCTCGTCAAGCAGTGAAACGGCGTCCGTCATACGGAACGTATTTATATCCGGAGCCGCCTGTAAAACGCTCTCCACCCACTGGTCGGATTCACCGCCGTTATACACGAACAGGTCGCAGCCGGTTATCTCCACGATATCCTTTGCGGAGGGATCGTAGCTATGGCTCTCCTGTCCGGGCTTGAGCAGCATTTTTACATCAGCGGTATCGCCGAACACCTGCCGCGCGAAATCATATGCCGGGAATATCGTCGTTATTACAAGCGGCTTGTCCTCGGTGCCCTCAGCGTTGCCGCCGGAACAGCCGCACAGCGTCGCGCCGAGCGCCAGAGCGGTCAGCGCCGCAATTATCCTCTTTATCCTCATTTGTTCTCCTTTTCCTTCTGTTCAAGCTCGTCCAGCTCTTTCTGGCAGCGGTCGCACAGACCGTAGATAACCGTCCTGCCGACATCCACCGAAAAGCCGTGCTCTTTCTCTATGTGCTCCTGCATCTCTTTCATGAATTCGCAGTCCATGTGTATAAGCTTCTGACAGCGGTCGCATTTCAGATGAAAATGCGAACAGCACCTGCGCTCGTCCATCAGCTGATAGCATGCGCCGGAGCCGTCCCCGGTGAAGCGCTTCAGCACACCCTGGTTTGCAAGTTTGGTAAGCGTACGGTACACAGTCGCCTCACCGACGCTCACCTCGCCGCTGGTTATTATCTCCTTCGCAGTGAAGCAGCTGCCCTTGTGGCGGCTGAAAAACTCCACTATCTCGTCACGCTGTTTGGTATTATAGTTATTGCGATCCACGCCGCTCATCTCCTGAAATTGATTTTGATTTTCACTTTCAGTTTCATATTATAGCACAGGGAACAATTCTTGTCAAGGGGGGACGTGAAATTTGTTGCAATTTCGTCTACGTCGTGATATAATATTTATATAACTTGATTTGTAAGGTGGTGACGCCCAGGTGCTGGAATACTGCATGTGCCCGAAGTGCGAGCGTATGATAATGCTCGACCCGGATTTTGAAACCGGATTCTGTCTTTACTGCGGCACGCACATTGCCTATAAGGAGTCACGGGAATTCCTGCTGGAGGGGCTGAAAAGCACTCTCCCCGATGAGCTGCGGCTTGAAGCCGACCTCAGCGAGCTTATTGACGAGGACGACGCGCTCGAAGATACATACGGCGTTGACGAGTGCCGCGAGGAGTGCGCAAAGGCGCAGGAATTCCTGGGGAAATGGGATTTCACCAACGCATTCACGCATTATTCCGCAGCGCTGGAATGGCGTCCGAAAGATTTCGAAGCCTGCTGTGGAAAAATGACCGCCGGAATCCTGCGGCTGAACGATGTCGAGAACTGGCAGCAGCGCCTTGAAGAATGCACGGCGCTCATTCGCAGCCAGAACGACTGGAACACCGCCCAGAAAGCCCTGGAATACGCACTGGATATACTGGAGCGGTTTCTCTCCAAGGGCGGCAGGTTCGTTTCGCCGGCGTATACGTTCGGATTTTTCCGGGCGCTGACGGAGGGATTCCCCGCCCTGCGCGAAAAAGCCGCGATAATACTGGCACACTGCGTGAACATCGACAACGCGCCGTTCACTGACGCAACGCGGCTGGATCACGAAACAACGCGCTTTGCCGTCGGAAGCTATCCCGCCGAGCCGGATAAACTCCTCGCGCCGAAGCTGCTGCTTATAACGAAGTACCACCCCGACGCACGGCAGCGCCAGTCGCTTATAAGGGCGGTCTACGTCTATGACCGCGCAGGGTGGCTGCGCAGCCGCGACGAACAGCGGATAAACGATGTGCTGGACTTCCTGGAGGGCATGTTCTCCGGGGACTACCCCACCGCCGACCGCAAGGCAGCCCTGGACTCCGCCTACGACCTGCTGATGATGAACGCCATGGAGCCTGGCTCCACCGAACGCGAAAAGCTGCGATTCCTGACCGGAGTTTACAGCTATCCGCAGATGAAGCGCATGGAGCAGTTCTTCAGCGGAAGCGTGTTCTTCAACCGGCTGTATCTTGATATCTACCTCAAACAAAAGGGTGCAACTCCGCTGACCGCCGAATACAAGCGTATCCGCCGGAAACTGGACGCGCTGACCGAACAGAAAGGATAAACGCCATGGCTAATATGAAAAAGCTTACCCGCGATTACGGCGAAATAATCTGGACCGGAAAAAAATGCATTATGGGAATGCCCATATCGCTGACGCGCTATATTCTCACCGAAAGCAAGCTGATAACAAGGATAGGACTTCTCAGTCTCAAGGAGGACGAGATCGAACTTTACCGCGTCTACGACAAGGCGATGAAGCTCCCGTTCGGACAGCGCATAGTCGGCTGCGGAACTATCACGCTGCTCTCAAAGGACAGCGATACGCCGACAAAGGTCCTGCAATCCATCAAGAAGCCCCGGGAGGTAAAGCGCCTGCTGGACGCCGCAATACAGGAGCAGCGCGACACGTACAGCGTACGCGGCCGCGACATGATGGGCGCTTCCGCGCATATGGAGGATCTGGACGGCGACGGTATCCCGGACGATCCCTGCTTCCACGGACATGATTGACAGGTTCAAGGTTTATTTCTCAGATATTACAATAATGTAATCTTTATTCCGGCAGAAAATACTTGATTTTCTTCCATGTGTGAGTTATAATATATAATACGTCAGAAAACACAAGAAGATATGCATACAAAGGAGAAGTTATCAATGCCAGACAAAAATGATGGACTGAATGTCTGCCTGATGAATGACTCGTTTCCGCCTGTGATAGACGGAGTGGCGAACACTATTTTGAACTATGCAGAAATAATCAATACGAAGCTTGGCAGGGCGACTGTCGTCACCCCGGAATATCCCGACGTACAGGACGATTTCCCGTTCCCGGTGGTAAGGTACACCAGTCTTTCCGTTACGGAGAAGATTTGCAGCTACCGCATGGGGTATCCGTTCTCCGCAAGCAAGCTGGACTCCCTGACCAGCAGCGGGTTTGACATAATACACACCCACTGTCCCTTTGCCTCGATGATCATGGCGAGAGTTCTGAGGATAAAGACCGGCGTACCTATGGTGTTCACATATCACACCAAATTTGACATAGATATCCGCCGCGCACTTCCCACAAAGATAATGCAGGATCAGGCTATCAAAATGCTTGTCGCGAACATCTCCGCCGCCGACGAGGTATGGACGGTCAGCGAGGGCGCGCGCCAGAACCTGCTTAATCTCGGCTACGAGGAGACCGAAGGCAGACGCATACGAATCATGGAAAACGGCGTAGACTTCCCCCGCGGCAGAGCAGACCGCGAGGACGTGGAATTCCTGCGCTCGGAGCTTGGGCTAGAGGGTCACGGACCGGTGTTCCTTTTCGTCGGCAGACTCCTCTGGTACAAGGGTATCCGGCATATTCTGGACAGCTTGAAGCTTCTGGAGCAGCGCGGCACCGATTTCCGCATGATGATGGTAGGCGACGGCGCTGACCGCGAGGAGATCGAAGAATACACAAAGCAGCTCGGGCTTACGGACAAGGTGATATTCACCGGAGCCGTATACGACCGCGAGGAGCTGCGTATCTACTACACCGCCGGAGACCTTTTCATATTCCCGTCGCTGTATGATACCAACGGTATCGTAGTGCGCGAGGCTGCCGCATGCGGCGTGCCCTCCGTGCTGATAAAGGGAAGCTGCGCCGCCGAGGGCATAATCCACCACCGCACGGGAATACTCGTTGAGGACACGCCCGAAGCCATCGCGGAGGAACTGCAATTCGCCTCCGAGCATCTTGACGAGGTTCACCAGATGGGCGACCACGCGATGAACGAAGTATACATGTCCTGGGAAACATCTGTCGAGAACGCGTACCGCCGATATGGCGAGATAATCGAGAACTGCCGCAGCGGAGCGACCTGCAATCACGAAACCGAATTACAGCAGGATTTCTTCACCGGTATCAGCAGAATGACCGACGCAGTACAGCGCTTCCGGAGTATCCCGGCGGTATCCGCGATACGCGAGAGCAACACAAGGAGCATCGCGAAACGCCGCGCCCGCAAGGAAGAAAAGAAAAAGACCATCGAGACCTCCGAAGCTCCCGAGCTGCAGGAAAACAAGGAATAAAAATCCGGCTGCACCTTATCTGGTGCAGCCGGTTCTGTTTTCATACCGCTATTTAATGCTCATGATAGAATCCGAACTGATTTCCCGGGGTATTCTTGCAGACGTACATCGCGGCGTCTGCCATAGGATAGAGCTTGTCGAACGGGACGCTGCTGTCATGGCACAGCACAGCGCCAAGACTTATCGTCACCTTTCTGCCTTTCATTTCCGGGATATCTATTTTCTCAACGTTGGATATAAGGGCGGATATCCTTTCCCTGCCCTGCTCCACGCTCTCAACACCGACTGCAAACACTGCAAACTCATCGCCGCCCAGGCGCATCACAACATCATTGTCCGTGAAGCTTACCCGCAGGGCGTCCGCAATGGATATCAGCGCCTTATCTCCGACTGTGTGTCCGTAGCTGTCGTTGATGGTTTTGAACTTATCCACATCAAGCAGACAGAACATACCCTTGGTGCCGCTGTTTATCAGCTCCTCGGCACGGCGCTCGCCGCTGCCGCGGTTGCTTATCTGCGTCAGCGCGTCGGTTTCGGAAAGTATCAGCAGGCGGTTTTCCAGCTTCTTTTTATCCGTTATGTCCATCAGCGTGATTATCAGAATATTGTCACCGCCCGCAAGAGTTGCAGTACGGGCGTTTGCCTTGACGTAGCACTCGTTCCCGGAAGCAGAATTCAGCGGGAATTCAAAGTCACAGCTTCCACCGTGGCGTATCCCGTCAAGCTTCTCCATGACGAATCCGAATTTATCCGATGTCGCCGGACGCAGCACTGCCCTCAACTCAGCACCCTTTTCCGGAGCGCCGAAAAGCTCCTGCGCGGCGCCGTTCATCACAACCACCTCGCCGTCCTCGGTACGCGCGGCGATAACTGCGCAGCCCTGCATATGCAGCATTTCTGCGTAGATCTCATTCTGGTTTTCAAGAGCCAGCTTCAGTGCCTGCTGATATTCAAGCTCCTTCGCCTTTTCCTTGTCGATGTACTGTACCGCGAATATCGCTTCCAGCATGTCACCGGGGTCACTGCGTTTCATAACCACAAAACCGCATCTGCACCAGTGTCCGTCGACAGCGTGGAAATCGTGCGTGAGCACATTGACGTCCCGCATACGCTCGTTTATCGTCCTGAGGTCGGTGAACTCCAGCATCTCCGGAAGATACTCCCCGTCGGAGAGCGCTTCCATTACCTTCACCATCTGCTCGGTCGCGTTGTGAGTCTTATTCACGTACTGTGCCACGATATCATTGCGCTTTATCTCCTGCTGGGTGTCGTTGGTAAAATTCACCATGTTCATTGAAACATAGGTGTTGCCTATCGCACGGAGTATCCTCTGCTCCAGCGTTTCACGCTTCTGGAGGTCGTTTACGACAAAAGCCGACACCAGCCGCATGAGAATAAGCATATCGGTGTTGCAGCGCGGATTATCAACGCCCATGAATCCGACCATCTTGTTCTTGTTGTTCAGCGGAGCCGCCATGAGGCTCTGGATACCCTGTACTGCAAGTATATGGTACTCCGCGGAATCATCAGCGACCTCGCCGCTGAGTGAATTTATGTAGAATTCTCCCTTTTCGTTAAAAATATCGAGCCAGCGTTCAATGACCAAGACATCAACATCAGCAAGCATTTCCTTTTCCGGAGTGATACCGTCGGCGCACCATTCATAGGTGTTGTGTACAAGCTTCTGATCCTTTGAGAATTCAAAAATGTAGCTCCTGTCAGCGTCATAGTATTCAGCGATAAGTCCGAGCAGACGCTCTATCGCCTCATCGATATTATCGCTGATATACAGCGTCTGCACACACTCCACCAGTGTGGATTGCAGCTCCGTCTGTCTTTCAAGCTCAGTTTTTTCGCCTTTCATTCCCATCATTTCCAGTCCGTTCAACTTTTCGTTATATAGCATAGCGCCTATTGTCGATTATACCACATTAAGCGATCAAAGTCAACTATCTTTATAGGGACAACTAAGGGACATAAGCGTTTTTTCACAAAAATTTCATCTCAATTATACTCTCCACTTACCGGATCGGCGCTTGACAAATAAGCCTTTTTGTGGTAAAATAATAAGGTACTTGATTTTATTATAAAAAAATAGTAGAGGTACATATGCAGGATATAGACGAACAGCTCACAGGATTGATACACGACTGGTTCGCACGGCTGCGCGGGCAGATATCCGCCGGGAAAAGTGAGTTTCTGGGCGGCGGACGCACCCTGCTGGAGCGCGACCGGATATTGCTGACCGTAGGCAGAAGCGGCACGATATCACAGAAGCGTCTTGCGGAGCATATTGCGGTAAGTCCGCAGTCGATGTCAGAGTCGCTGTCGAAGCTGGAGCGCGACGGCTACATAACCCGAATGAAAAACCAGCTGGACAAGCGCGAGACCATCGTGGGACTGACCCCGGAGGGCATGGCGCATTCCAGCGAACTGGCTGCGAAAATGAGCAGCCAGGCGCACAGATTTCTGGAGCCGCTCAGTGACGAGGAAAAGCGCACGCTCTACACGCTGCTGAAAAAGCTCACCCAAACCAACTGACCCCACATACAACGCAAAGGAGGAAATATTCATGGCATTTGAAAGGATCAACGAATACGCGGCAGAAAAGCAGAAGCTCTGCACCGAGCACGATACCATCTCCGACGCACTTTTCAAGGAATACGGCGTCAACAGAGGCCTTCGTGACATAAACGGCAAGGGCGTCCTGACGGGACTTACACGTATTTCAAAGATAGTTTCCTTCAAGGACGGCGAGCCATGCGATGGTGAGCTGTGGTACCGCGGATACAACATAAACACCCTCATCGCCGGACTTAACGGCGGATTCGGCTTCGAAAAGACTGCGTACCTGCTGATATTCGGCGAGCTTCCTGCCGACGAGCAGCTTGCGGAGTTCAACGAGATACTCACGGAGTGCCGCGTTATCCCGTCCAACTTTACCCGGGACGTTATCATGAAAGCGCCCTCCCACGATATCATGAACTCCATGACAAAGAGCATTCTCACGCTCTCCTCCTATGATGAGAACCTGTCCTCAAACGACATAGACAACTGCATACGCCAGTGCCTGATGCTCACTGCGGTGTTCCCGATGCTCGCGGTTTACGGATACCACGCGTACAACCATTACGAAAACGACAGCAGCATGTACATCCACCGTCCGGCGCCTGGACTTTCCACCGCCGAGAACTTTCTCAGAATGCTCCGCCCGGACACAAAATATACCGAGCTGGAAGCCCGCGTGCTTGATATCGTCCTTATGCTCCACATGGAGCACGGCGGCGGAAACAACTCCACATTCACCACAAGAGTTGTCACCTCCTCCGGCTCTGATACTTATTCCGCGATCGCCGCGGCTATGTCGTCGCTGAAAGGTCCGCGCCACGGCGGTGCAAACCTCAAGGTAATGCAGATGATGCAGGATATCCGCGCGCACATCTCCGACCCCACCGACAAGGACGAGGTAGAGGTCTACCTGCGCAGACTGCTTGACGGCGAAGCCTTTGACCGCAAGGGACTTATCTACGGCATGGGACATGCGGTATACTCCATATCCGACCCGCGCGAGCGCGTGCTGAAATCCTATGTACAGAAGCTCGCCGAGGCAAAGGGAAAGACCCGCGATATGGCACTGTACTCCAACATCGAGGACATCGCGCCGAAGCTCATCGCCGAGAAGCGCCGCATATACAAGGGCGTAAGTCCCAACGTGGATTTCTACAGCGGATTTGTATACGATATGCTGGGTATCCCGGTAGAGCTGTACACTCCCCTGTTCGCCATCGCCAGAGTTGTCGGCTGGTCAGCTCACAGAATTGAGGAGCTGGTCGGCATGGGCAAGATAATCCGCCCGGCTTACAAGAGCGTTATGGAAGAGATAGAATAACTTTTAACGGGCGGTTTATCCGCCCGTTTTCTGACAGCCGGAGCACTTGACAATAAGCCGCAAAAGTAATATAATGTTCCTAGAATTTTAGCAGATAAAAGGAGGCTGAACATGAGAAGCTGCGGAATACTCATGCACATAACCAGTCTGCCGTCGCCCTACGGGATAGGCACATTCGGCGCAGAAGCGGAGCGCTTTGCCGACTGGCTCAGGAACGCCGGTCAGAAATACTGGCAGGTGCTCCCGATAGGTCCCACGGGTTACGGTGACTCCCCGTACCAGCCGTATTCCTCATTTGCTGGCGACCCGCTGCTGATAGACCTTGACGAGCTTGCGGAGAACGGCTACCTTGCCAGAAAGTCCGTGGCTGAAGCGGATTACGGCGCAGACCCCACGTTTGTGGATTACGACAAGATACGCGGAGTCAAGCTGGCTCTCCTGCGGGAAGCGTTCGCGGGATTTTCGGACGACGTGGGCTACACCTCCTTTGTGATGGGCGAGCAGGACTGGCTGGACGATTACGCGCTGTTCATGGCGCTGAAGGACAAATTCGGTGGAAAGCCCTGGACTGAGTGGGACGAGGACATAAAGACCCGCGACCCGGAGGCGCTCAAAAAATACACCGAGGAACTGAAAGACGAAATAAAGCTCCAGAAGTTCATACAGTACATCTTCTGGCGGCAGTGGGACAGATTCCATCGCTACTGCAACAAGAACGGAGTGCAGATAATCGGCGATATCCCGATATATGTTTCCCCGGACAGCGCCGATGTCTGGGCGCAGCCGGAGCTGTTCGAACTTGACGAGAAGCTCGACCCGAAGCGCGTTGCAGGAGTTCCGCCGGATCTGTTCTCCGCCACTGGTCAGCTGTGGGGGAACCCGCTGTACAACTGGGAGGAGATGCACAACACTGGCTATCGCTGGTGGCTCAAGCGCATCGGCAGAGCCAAGGAAAATTTCGACATGCTGCGGATAGACCACTTCCGTGCGTTCGATACGTACTACGCAATACCGTTCGGGGACAAGACGGCGGAGCATGGCACCTGGGAAAAGGGTCCGGGCATGGAGCTGTTCAACGCCATTAAAAACGACCTCGGCGACGTCAGCATAATCGCGGAGGATCTCGGGGACATCTTCGACAGCGTAAGGGAGCTTCTTAAAGACACCGGATTCCCGGGAATGCGTGTGCTGCAGTTCGGATTCAACGCAGAGAACCACGACAACGAACATCTCCCGCATAATTATCCGGTGAACTGCTGCGCCTACACCGGTACGCATGACAATATGCCGGTAATGCAGTGGTACGCCGAGGCTGACCGCGCCGCCCGCGCAATGGCGAGGCGCTATCTAAACACCGGTATGTTCGAGAAGTTCAGCCGAAGTTGTATCAGGGCGGTTTATGCAAGCCCGGCGCAGCTTGCGATAATCCCCATGCAGGATATCCTGGGGCTTGGCAAAGAGAGCCGCATGAACGTTCCCTCCACCGTCGGCGGAAACTGGCGCTGGAGAATGCTTCCCGGCAAGACTACCGATAAGCTCGCGGCAAAGCTCCGCGCACTTTCAGAAACGTATTTTCGATAATAAGACAGGGGCTGTGAACGATCACAGCCCCTCAACTTGTGGAAAAACTGGCGCATAACGTATAAAATGTAGGGGATGGGCTTGCCCCTCCCGAAACCCGTAAAATCCGCATTTCTTGTCTAAATTTCGGGCATTTCAAAATACCCAAAAATGATGACGATTACAATAAATTGATATGCGGCGGGAGGGGCAAACATGGACGATTGCCCGCGCGCACCAAAGCGGCGCACGGACGCGCCGCAACAGAGTGCGGGAGGGGCAAACAGGACGTTTGCCCACACGCCCCAGAGCACGGCATGGATGCCGCGCAACAGAGTGCGGGAGGGGCAAACAGGACGTTTGCCCACACGCCCCAGAGCGCGGCATGGATGCCGCGCAAAAGAGGGCGGGAGGGGCAAACAGGACGTTTGCCAACACGCCCCAGAGCGCGGCATGGATGCCGCGCAAAAGAGGGCGGGAGGGGCAAGCCCCTCCCCTACAAAATATGACGTGAACGCTTTAAAATACTGGCGGCGGGAAATGCTTAAGAAGCGCTAAAGAGGTATGGACTTTATCTGAGAAACGAAAAATTTTCCACACTTTATCTATTTTTCCGCTGCGATTATTTTTCAACAAACTGAGGGGCTGTGAACGATCACAGCCCCTTCAGTTTGGTGAAAAAGTATCTTTCCAGGCTGTTGAGAAAGGTGCAGATGCTAGGAAGTGGCGTTTCGGCTAGGCTTTGTGCCTGCCGAAACGCCACTGACGACGCAGATGCGCCTTTATCGACAGCCCCTTGTATTATGAAATGTACCCGCACTCCCGCATGGCTTTCAGCACCTGCTCCGCGCGCTGCTGGGAAAGCTCCGGGGATACGTCCGGAGAATACGCGCTCGGTGCCTGCGGTATTCCCGCCAGGACGGCGCACTGCTCGTCGGTAAGCTCAGACGGCGGGACTCCGTAATATCCCATCGACGCCGCGTAGATACCGTAGTAATTGCTGCCGAAATATATCCTGTTCACATACAGCTCAAATATCTGCTCCTTGTCCAGCTTATCCTCTATCTCGAACGCTGTGAATATCTCCGCCGCCTTGCGCTCCAGACGTTTATCCTGGGTGTAATATATGTTCTTGGCAGTCTGCATGGTTATCGTGCTTCCGCCCTCGGCGAATTCCATCTGAGCCAGGTCGTGCAGCAGCGCCCGGACTATCGCGGAGGGATCGATGCCGCTGTGTCCCCAGAAGTCCCTGTCCTCCGTCGCAGTGACGGCGTTCACATAGAACTCCGGTAACTCGTCGAACTTCACGAAATGCTCCTCCGCAGCGAGATCAGCATACACCTGCCGCACCGGACGCGCCTCTATCGCTTCCGTGTGCATGTTCCAGCCAAGTACTGCAAATACTCCGCCGGCAACTAACGCCAGTGTGATAATCGTCAGCAATATCAGCAGTATCACTTTCAGCGCCATGTGTCTGACCTTCATCTGCTTCTCCTCCGTTCGTTCTGTATGTCTGCGGCTCAGCGCCTTTCCGTCAGTGTGATGATCTTGTCAGCCAGGCGGTACAGCGCCCATACCACCGCAAGAGCCGCCACGGCGGGTATCGCCGCGACAGTAACCACTGAAAGGCACACCGCCCTGACCAGTCTGCTCATGACTTTCTGCCGCATACTATACGGTAATAGCTGCGTGACGTCACGCCGTACATAAGCACATATATCATCGCGAAAATGCAGTAGCACACCACCGTCACCGCCGCCAGGAACGCCGTATCACGCATTCCGAACAGCCCCAGCATTTTCATCAGCAGCGGGAACGCAAACGCCATGTGTACGCCCGCGGCGATCAACGGTGCAAAGAACACCGTCAGCACCTGGGAATTCACCGCCCGGCGTATCTCGCGGTCGTTCATGCCGACTTTGCGAAGAATGTCGAACCGCGCGCGGTCGTCGTAGCCCTCGCTTATCTGCTTGTAGTACATTATAAGCACCGCCGCCAGAATAAATACCGCGCCGAAGATGATTCCCAGGAAGAACAGTCCGCCATAGGTGCCGTAGAAGTAATCCCTTTCGCTGCTGCGGCATTCCACGGTCAGCGCGGTCATTTCATCATTCAGTGCAAAATCTATGATATCGCTGTACACAGCGTTCATGGTATCATCGCCGCACCCGAGGTCAAAGCCGTAATAGTACTCCAGATGCGGAATCATGCCGCCGTCTTTCGCCACTATGTTGATCTGATATTTGTAAATCTGCGGCAGGATCGAGGGGTCGTTCACGAACAGGTATATTGAATCCGTGACAGTTACGGAATCCATGCCCACTATCGTGAATTCGTCCAGCTGCTTCACTATCCGGAAGCTTCCCCAGTCGTCAAGCTGTATCTCGCCGCCACTGAAGCTGCTGCCCTTTAGATACATGACCGCTTCCCCGTCTGAAAGGGTAATATCCGTTCCGTAAAGCGCGTTGTAATCCTCCACCGGCACTACATACACCGACCTGTAATCACCCGTGATATCAGAAATTTCCGAGTTGTGCATATCCACCTTATTTCCTATGAAGGTGCCGGAAAGATAAACATATGAATAGCCCAGCTCGTTGGAAGCGGAAACGCTGTGTTTCTCCAGTATCTCCGCGACTGCGCCGCGCAGCTCCTGCGGCTCGCCGTCGGCAGGCTCCGAGAGCGACATGACTATTTCACGCGGATAGCGCTGTGTCAGCATGTTCTCCTCGCCGATGTAAAGGCATATGGTAGAGGACAGAGTGACAAGAAGCATCGTGCTGAGAATGCATATCGAAGCCAGTCCCGCACCGTTCTTCTTCATGCGGTAAGCCATCTGGGACACGGAAACGAAGTGGTTCGTGCGGTAGTAATACTTGCGGTTCTTCTGGAGCGCTTTGCATATCACCACAGAGCCTGCGATGAACAGCATATACGTCGCCGCGATCACGAGCATGACCGCCAGCATAAATGTGAAAAGCGCCCTCATGGGTTCCTTTATCGTCACTGCCATATAATACGCAACTCCCAGGGTCAGCGCTCCCAGCACCGCCAGGAACCAGTTGGCACGCGGCGGCTTTTCGCCGGAATTCTCGGAGTGCAGCAGCTCGATGGGTTTTGAAAAGAACACCTGCCGCAGCACGTTCATATAAATCAGCAGGAATATCGCCGCGAACACGATGAGCGTGACAACGATGGAATTCACGCTGACTGAGAACTGATACTGCGCTTCCCCGCGAATTATCCTCAGCGCCAGAAGCTCCGCGAGCTTTGAAAACAGGATACCCGCGCCTACGCCCAGCACCATGGACAGCAGATAAACGAACAGTGTTTCCCAGGTCATGACCGCCGCGATATTCCGCTTGCCCATGCCCAGGATATTGTATAATCCGAACTCGCGCTTGCGCCGCCGGATAAGGAATGAATTCGTATAAAACAGGAAGAGCGCCGCGAACAGACCCATTATGACTATACCGATGCTGAGCAGCGCCATCATCGAATCTCCGCCGGACATAGTCTCCAGCATAGGATTTTCATGCAGGAAGTTCACGATATAGAACATCATCGCCATCAGCGAGCAGGTCATGATATACGGCGCATAGAACTTTCCGTTCCTGCGGATACCGCCCACCGCCAGCCTTGCGTAAAGCTTCATGCAAGACCACCGTCCCTCCGTATGCGCAGGCTCTGCGGCTCTGCCCGGGAAGAAAGCATGGTCAGCGCGTCGGTTATGCGGCGGTAGAACTC
>Ga0129310_1001299_pt1 | contig 22458 bp, 18 predicted proteins | sample Go1ome_2_FD_94433 | JGI IMG/M metagenome (GOLD analysis project Ga0129310, IMG submission 94433) | Western lowland gorrila individual fecal microbial communities from Wisconsin, USA - Go1022A metagenome | ecosystem: Host-associated > Mammals > Digestive system > Large intestine > Fecal | place...
ATAAGCAGTGGGTGGGGACTTGCTTGTATCAGGAGGAGTGCAAGCTCCTTCTGATAAACTGCGGAGCAGTTATTCGGTGTAGAGCCGCGTAGCGAAGCGGATTGCGAATATCCGCTTGACATGGGACAACCTTTTCGGGGGGGAATGCGATGGAACATGATTATTTAGAATACCGAAAAGACTCGCAGACCCTGTTTCGGGATGAAACACAACAGGGGAAAAAGCTGGATCGATTTGAGCCGTCTGAAAAGCGTAAAAAAGAAAAAAGAGAACCGGAACAGGCGTTGAGTATTAAAAATACCTATGGGCAGTTTCAGCTTGGAGAGGTCAATCGAAAGAACAGAAGGGAGCCGGAAAATCAGCTTCTGCAGAATGAGAATATAGCGCTTGTGTCAGGTCTTAGAAAAGATCGGAAAAAGGAGCTTAAAGATCATGAGTTATTTAAGGAAACCGGTTCGGCTTCGATTCCGATCCTTCAAAAAAGGGTCAGACTGAATCCTCACCATAAAGAAAAAAGTGCGGCGATGCTGCGGCTGGAACCGGAAAAGACCGGAAACAGGCTTGCGTTGAGCCTTTCTGAGATGGCGGAAAGCGGAAAATTGAAAACGGTACAGCAGCTGCTTCCTTTTTTAAATGGGAAAAGGGAAAAAGAAGAAAAAGAACGCCTTTTAGAAGAACGCAATCTGTGTGGCGGTCTTTCAAAGGAAAAGGAACGTTATCTGGAAGAAGTGAAGGAGAATGAGCTTCATAAGCAAAGAGAGCGATATCGTTTTGTTCAAAAAGCCGACCTGATCCTGCGGCAAAACAGGGAGTCTCTTGTTGATACAGCGGAAAAGGCAGGGGAAACTCTTGAGGAATATAGAAAGAAAATATGGGGAAATCCTTCTCCGGAAGAAAACACAGAAGAAAATACAGAAGAAAATACAGAGGAAGATGAAGAAAATAACCGCGAATAGAGATGATTTGTTTAGAAAATGTTAAGTTGTGCGCGGTATTATGGAAAAAAACAAAGTGAATGTACGTTCAATACAGAAAGGAGAAAGGAGCATTATGGCTGAATATTTATCCCCAGGTGTATATGTGGAAGAATTTGATTCCGGTTCAAAGCCAATGGAGGGTGTAGGAACAAGTACGGCAGGCTTCATTGGTCTGGCAGAAAGAGGTCCGGTGGAGGGGCTTCCGCAGCTCGTCACCAATTTTTCCGATTTTAAGAGAAAGTACGGCGGTTATTTATCGGAAAATGAGTATGGCGAATATCGCTTCCTGGCTTATGCCGTGGAGCACTTCTTTATCAACGGCGGTTCCCGCTGCTATATTTCACGTGTAGCTCCGTCCGATGCCAAATGTGCGGCAGCACAGATCCCGTCCTCAGACAATGCGGTACTTGTATTGACTGCAAAAAATCCGGGTATGTGGGGAAACAATATCCGTGCGGTGATCTCTCCTGCCAGCAAAGCAAAAACACAGGTGCTTGAGATCGTTGAGAATGCTTCCGGGAAGAAATATGTAGTAAAGAATGGTGCAGGCTTTAATCCGGGAGATGTTGTCTGCTTTTCAGACGGAAAGAAAAATTCCTACAATCGGGTCATTAAAAATCAGGATAATCTGATCGAATTTGAAAAAGAATTTGAAGAAGATGTTGTTGATAAAAATCTTGTTCCGAAGAAATTTATCACGACCTGCGAGTTTACGCTTGAAGTACGCTATGACGATCAGGCGGAGGTATATGAAAACGTATCGTTTAATATTGAGGCGCCGAACTATATCGAGAAAAAGACAGCAAAATCAGAGCTGATCACTGCTTCCTGCAAAGGCTCCGATGCTGAGATCAAAGCACCCTTTAACGAGCTTGCGGGAGAAGAAGCTGCCGTTGTCAGCGTTTCATTTTCTGATGGCAGCAACGGATCTGTTGCTTCACTTTCTGCTGCTGATTTTATCGGCCATGATAACGGCGCGAGCAGAAGAAGCGGTATCCAGTCCTTCCTCGATAATGACGTTGTATCCATTATGGCTGTGCCGGGCGTAACAGATCCGAATGTGCAGCTTACACTGGTCGCACATTGTGAGAATCTGGGCAGCCGCTTTGCGGTACTCGATATGCCGAGAGAGGCAAAGAAGATCGACGATATCCTGACCCACAGAGAAATGTTCGACAGCACGTATGCAGCTTTATATCATCCGTGGCTTCAGGTGTTTGATCCCCTTGATAAAAAGAACTTTGCGATCCCGCCGTCCGGCTCGATCATGGGAATTTATGCCAGAAGTGATAACAGCCGCGGCGTACATAAGGCTCCGGCCAATGAAGTAGTTAGGGCATGTGTGGGTCTGGACTGCCAGTTTAACAAGGGCGAGCAGGATATCCTGAATCCGAAGGGAGTCAACCTGATCCGTGCATTCCCGGGCATGGGTATCCGTGTATGGGGAGCAAGAACCGCATCGAGTGATCCTTCATGGAAATATATCAATGTGCGCCGTTTGTTTATCTTCATCGAGGAATCCATCAAGGCCAACACAAACTGGGCTGTATTTGAACCGAACGATGAGGTACTCTGGGTAAGAGTAAAACGGACGATCGATGTATTCCTGACCGGCATGTGGCGGGGAGGATCTCTGGCAGGCAGCGTTCCGTCTGAGGCATTCTTTGTTAACATCGGACGTGACACGATGAGTCAGGATGATATCGACAATGGACGTCTGATCTGTGTGATCGGTGTTGCACCTGTGAAGCCGGCTGAGTTCGTGATCTTCCGGATTTCTCAGAAGACTAGTGATTCCGGCTCTGCTGAGTAATGGAGAGGAGAGATAAGACATGGCAGGATATCCGCATGGAAAATTTAACTATAAAGTAGAGATCGACGGCCTGGAAGCAGGCGGATTTTCAGAGGTGACCGGTTTTGATGCTTCAATCGATGTGATCGAGTACCGGGAAGGTGATATGACACAGACACCGATCAAGGTACCGGGATTGAAAAAGTATGGAAATATTACTCTGAAGCAGGGACTTGTGGATTCAATGGTTCTCTATGAGTGGATGACAGCAGGACTGGAAGGAGACGTTGAGAGAAAGACTCTCACGATCACACTTTTAGATATTGCAGGAAGTCCGGCTGCTTCATGGCAGATCATCAATGCATGGCCGGTTAAATATACAGCACCGGATTTTAACGCTACATCCTCAGAAGTGGCGATCGAGAGCCTTGAGATCGCACATGAAGGAATGACGAGAGTATCATAATTAAGCGATAATAGCTTGGCAGTTAGCTGGGCTGTATAAATGTCGGAAATTGCTTCCATGCTTTATACAGCCCGGCTGAAACTGCATGAAAGGGGATTAATTATGGCATTTCAGACGGAATTTACATTCACTCTCCCCAGAGGGTATATCGATGATGCAGGTATGCTTCACCGAGAAGGAACGATGCGGCTTGCCAATGCAGCGGATGAGATCCTGCCGCTTAAAGATCCGAGAGTTCAACAGAATCCCGGTTATCTTACGATCATTCTGCTGGCACGTGTTATTACAAAGCTCGGTTCGCTTCCGGCAGTGGATACCAGAACGGTAGAAAAATTTTTTACTATGGATCTGGCATATCTTCAGGATCTGTATGAGCGGATCAACAGTATGGAAATGCCTGTATATAGAGGGATCTGTCCGCATTGCGGAAAGGAGCTTCAGATACCGGTAAATTTTATGGAGGCAGGTCAATAGAAACGTATCCGGCAGAAAAAATATATAAAGAGGCGGCATTTCTGGCCTATTATCTTCACTGGTCTCATGACGATATCATGGCAATGAGCCATCTCGACAGGATCCGCTGGTGCGGAGAGGTATCGGAGATCAATAGCCGTTTAAATGATGAGCCGGAAAATGTATTTAAGATCTAACAGGATAAGGAAATGACCTGCAGGCTTTCAGACAGGAGGAAACAGATGCTGGGACAAGGGGTAAAGACCTGGTCGGATCTATGCGGCAATTTTTCTTTTCGCGTATATGTTGGTTCTCAACAGTTTGCATTTTCTAAGGTTACAAATCTGGAGGGAGAGCAGGAGGTTGAAGAATTTCAGGTGGGCGGCATGAACTATGCACCGCATATTGCGGTTTCTCCAAATAAAAAGGGAGGACGGCTGATCTTAGAAAAAGGAAAATGCCTTTCATCCATGGAGCCGATTAAAAAGTGGCGGCCGGGATACCTCATTAAAGGGCTGATCGATGTATGTGTTTATGATCGAACCGGAAAATTTGTAAGCTCTTACGGGGTGAACAATGGATTGATCGTAAAATGGGAAGTAACAGGGCTGGACGGACTCGGAAATGAGCTGATGATCCAGAAGTTTGAAATCGCACATGATGGCATACAGATCGTGGATGCAGACTGATACGGGTGAGTAGGATCTCAAAATGACATGACAGATAGAAATACGACCGCGATGACAGAGAGAAATGTGGTGATCGGATGAAAAAACGGTTCTGGAGGGTGCGGCAGACACCGCAGGAACTCCATTATCTGGACTGGGCGGAAAAAATAAAAGAAAAGTATTTCTTAAATGAGGAATACGGTTTTGCCGGAGCAACACTTACGTTTTTGCAGGGAAACAGAGATAAAACCCCAAAAAACAGTGGTGATGAGCGCCGGCTGATGTTGTTTTTTCAGAATCTGATCATTTACTGGGAAAATCAGGTCGGAGTAAAGATTACAATAGGAAATGAACGTCTGTGGAAACAGAATGTCCGGATCGCACTTGAAGCAGCTTTAAATCATCTGACTTCAGAACAGGAAAAAATATATTTTAAGGAAACAGAGTTGGCCCGGGAATTACTGGAGGGCAGAATAAAGACAGAAGAACAGATGCGGGAAAGCCGGATTTTTTGCCGCTGGCAGTCTGGGCTTAGCTGGGAAGAAATAAGCGGAATAAAGACGGAAGCGAAATATACGGATACACCGGAACGGATTCAGGAGCTCAGGCACGATACTGCCAGACAAAGAAAGGCAGAGCTGGAGCTTTGTGAAAGCCGGAAGATCAGCCGTCAGCTGCAAGAGGAGTTTTGGCAGAATCGGTTGATCTATCTGGAGCCAAAGGAAGCAGAAAAATTTCCGCAAGATTCCAACAAGGATCTCCGGATAGAACGTCAGACAGAACCGAAATATAAAGAAAAAGTAACAGGTGACCGAAAAGAAGCATTTCCGGAGCATCCACAGTCGCAGTTAGTTTATCTGGAATCAAAGGAATCAGAAACGGGATCACAGGAAGATAAGCAATCGAGTTGGCTGAAGGAAATTCCGGATAAGCAAATCGAGCTTGACAGGCAAAGACAGACCGAAGAAGTAACCAAAGAACAGATCAGGCTGTCGAAACAGACGGAAGAAATAAATAGAGAGCAGATCGCGCTTCAAAGACAGACGGAAGAAGTAAATAAAGAGCAGAGCAGACTGCAAAGACAAACGGAAGAAGTAACCAAAGAGCAGATTAGGCTTCAGAGACAGACGGAAGAAATAAATAAGGAGCAGATTGCGCCTCAAAAGCAGGAGGCTGAGCTCAATAAGAGGCAGTCTGAGTGGGAAGGACAATCTGTCCGCGATAATACTGCCGATAAAACTCTTAGTGAATCCCGGCAAGAGTTTCAGAAAGAATCTCAGAAAGAGTTTCAAAAAGAATCTCAGCAAGTGCTTCAGAAGGAATCACAGAAAGAATCCCGGAAAGATTCCCAGCAAGTGCTTCAGGAGAAATCAGAAGAAGAATCCCGGAAAGAATATCAGACAGAACATCAGAAAGAACACCAAGAATACCAAGAACATCAAGAACATCAAGAAAACTTCTCGCAAGATTCCAATCAAAATCTCTGGATAGGGAACCTGACAGAATCCGAATATACAGAAAAAGTAATAGGTGACCGGGAAGAAGGACTGCCGGAGGTTGACCGCCCGGAGCATCCACAGTCGCAGTTGGTTTATCTGGAATCGAAGGAATCAGAAACGGGATCACAGGAAGATAAGCAACCGAATTGGCTGGAGGAGAGCCGAGAAAAACAGAGCAGGCTGGAAAGACAGACGGAAGAAGTAAATAAAGAGCAGATCAGGCTGCAAAGACAGACGCAAGAAGCAACCAAAGAGCAGATTGCGCTTCAAAGACAGACGGAAGAAATAAATAGAGAGCAGATTGCGCCTCAAAAGCAGGCGGCTGAGGTCATTAAGAGGCAGCCCGTGCGGGAAGGACAATCTGTCCGCGATAATACTTCCGATAAAACTCTTAGTGAATCCCGGCAAGAGCTTCAGAAGGAACCACAGAAAGAATCCCAGCAAGAGCTTCAGAAGGAGTCACAGAAGGAACCACAGGAAGAATCCCAGAAAGAGTTTCAAAAAGAATCCCAGCAAGTGCTTCAGGAGAAATCAGAAGAAGAATCCCGGAAAGAATCTCAGGCCGAATATCAGAAAGAACACCAAGAACGCCAAGAAAACTTTTCGCAAGATTCCAATAATGATTTTTGGATAGAACACTTGACAGAATCCGAATATACAGAAAAAGTAATAGGTGACCGGGAAGAAGGACTGCCGGAGTATGACCGTCCGGAGCATCCACAGTCGCAGTTGGTTTATCTGGAATCGAAGGAATCAGAAACGGGATCACAGGAAGATAAGCAACCGAATTGGCTGGAGGAGAGCCGAGAAAAACAGATTGCGCTTCAAAGACAGACGGAAGAAGTAAATAAAGAGCAAAGCAGACTGCAAAGACAGACGCAAGAAGCAACCAAAGAGCAGATTGCGCTTCAAAGACAGACGGAAAAAGCAAATAGAGAGCAGATCGCGCTGCAAAGACAGACGGAAGAAATAAACAAAAAGCAGATCGAAATTCAAAAGCAGGCGGCTGAGGCTAATAAGAGGCAGCCCGAGCGGAAAAACCAATCTGTCCGCGATAATACTTCCGATAAAACTCTTAGTGAATCCCGGCAAGAGCTTCAGAAGGAACCACAGAAAGAATCCCAGCAAGAGTTTCAGAAAGAATCTCAGCAAGTGCTTCAGAGGGAATCACAAGAAAAATCCCGGAAAGAATCTCAGACCGAATATCAGAAAGAATATCAAGAACACCAAGAAAAATTTTTGCAAGATTCCGACAATGATCTTTGGATAGAACACCCGACAGAATCGGAATATACAGAAAAAATAACCGGTGACCGGGAAGAAGCTCTGCCGGAGTATGACCGCCCGGATAAGGAATGGGAGGAGAAGGAAACCCGACTGGAATATTTAAAGTCCAGACAGGATGAAAGCTTACCGGGATCCAAAGAAGAAATTAGTGCTTTAATGAAAAAACAGTCTCAAATTATTTCAGAAATTGAAACACGGGTGTTTGAGACGGAAACAAGGATTAAAAGAAATCCAGTTCAGGAAAAGATTCCGGAAAAGTTTGTGGGAAAGTATTCAGAGAGACTTGCGGAACAGCTCGTGGAGAAGTATCCGGAGAGATTCGCAGAACAGCTCGTGGAAAAGCATCCGGAGAGATTTGCGGAAAAACTCGCAGAGAAGTATCCGGAGAAGCATACTGCTGTTATTACGAATAAGCTGATATCAGAAATCCATCGTAGAGATATCCTGCCTGTACTGCAAATCAGAAATGGTAACATAATATACCGATACCCGGTAGGAAGGACAGGATCGCCGGAACCCCGCTTCCCGCAGGCCCATTCGGGATCACCGAAAATCCGTTTTCGGAATACAGATTCAGAATCGTCGGAACCCCGCTTCCAGCAGGCATATTCAGGATCGCCGGAAATCCGTTTCCGGAATACAGATTCAGGATCGCCGGAACCCCGTTTCCGGCAGGCATATTCAGGATTGCCGGAACCCCGCTTCCCGCAGGCCCATTCGGGATCACCGAAAATCCGTTTCCGGAATACACATTCAGGATCGCCGGCTCCCCGCTTCTCGCAGGCATATTCAGGATCGCCGGAAATCCGTTTTCGGCAAGCCCATTCAAAATTGCCGGAAAGCAGTCCGCTTCTTTCTCAGCCGCAGTTGACTGAAGGCGGGCAGTTATACAGGGACGCGAAGATCCAATATACGATGCCGGAAAGCAGAAAAAGAAATCAGGAGACCATGCGTTCTAATGTATCCGCTCTCTCCGCCCAGACGATACAGGCACAGGAAGAAACAAGGGTACTCCGGAAGCAGACCGGGTATACGCAAGCGGCGCTGGCTGAGCAGGAGAAAAGGGTGGACGGTCTCCGGAAGGAGCTTCATAGTCAGATTAAACAGGTCAATGAAGAAGTAAAACGGCTGATCGATCAACAAAAAAGTGACACATCAGTTCGGAGTCTGACAGATAAAGTAATGAAAGAGCTTCAGAAGCAGTTCCGGACGGAAAAGATACGCAGAGGCTATTAGAAAGACGATCAAAAGGGCAAAAACAGCATAGAAAGGAGTGCATGATGGGATACGAGGTAGCAGTTCTTATACCGGAAGGTAGTAAAAGAGAGATCAAGGTTCAGTTTAATCCATCGGAATACAATCTTTCCAGAAGCACATCTTATGCAGAAAAAAAGATACTGGGAATGGATAATCCATTTACCCAGTATATAGCCGGAGAGTCAGAAAGCCTGAAAATCACGTTGATGTTTGATACTTATGTTCCGCCAAGGCAGGGCCGTGAGGATGAAAGCGGATCGGATGTGAGGATCCAAACGGAAAAAATCGCTAAATTGATGGCGCTGGATCCTAAAAAACATCGTCCGCCAAAAGTGACCTTTCGATATGGTTCCCTGATTTTTAGCGGCGTCATTACAGAACTGAATCAGACCTTCACAATGTTTCTTGCAAACGGAATGCCGGTCCGGGCGAAGCTGGAGGTGACATTTCGGTCGATCGGAGCAGAAAAAACACATATTCCTCTGGAATCTCCGGATCGGACAAAGTGCCGGACACTTCATGAAGGACAAAGCCTTTGGGGACTTGCTTATGAAGAATACGGGGATCCGGAAAAGTGGAAGGAAATCGCCAGAGAAAATGAAATCACAAATCCGCTTCGCGTAAAACCCGGACAGACACTGAAGCTTCCGGCTCTATAAATTTAGATAACCGCATAAGGAAACGCAGATAGAGATCCAGATTATACTTTTGAGGGAAAGGAGGAAACGGTGGATGAAAGATTTGATGTCGGAAACTTATCAGATCGAAAAGCTTCGTTCTCAAAACGGAGGCTTTATGGTTCCGGATTTCAGCATAGAGATCGATGATAAACAGATCCGCCGCTCCTCTAAACAGGGAACGTTGTTTATCGATTCCATGCAGCTAAAGATGTCCACAGATGCGGCAGCTTCCCTGACCTTTGATGTGCTTAATGCGTATGATCTTCAGGCGCGAAGATTTCAGGATGAGGTAAAGGAGTTACTGAAGCCCGGAAGGCAGGTGACGGCAAAGCTTGGGTATGCCGGGAATCTGATAAAGCTGTTTTACGGATATATTTACAGCGTTAATTATGAATATAATGATTCGCCGACGATCTCCGTCACTGCGGTGGATCTGATCCGTCTGATGCAGGAGAATGACGGCAGCGGGCGCAGTTATACGGGAAAATCATATACGGAGATCTTTCAGACGGTTATGAAACGCTACAGCGCCGTATGTTCTTCCCAGAACACGATTACCGATCCTCCGGCGTCCTCCGGAAAAACAGCCTTCCAGATCACTCAGAAGGGCAGCGACTATACTTTTATCAAGGATGTTTTATGCAGAATGGAGTGCAGGGACTTTTTTGTACTGGCGGGAAAGGCTTATTTTATCGATTCGGTGAGAAAAAAAAGCTCTGTGATAACACTGGAGTGGGGATATGATATCCTTTCCTTCTCCTGCGAACGAAATTATGTATATGAAAATATCCGGGTTCAGATGATCGATTCCAATAAGCAGACACATCCTCTGGAAAAAGAAGTCACCCTTGAGGGAAAATATCAGAAACGGATCCTTCCGTCTCCGTCAGAGAAAAATGTGTCGATAGAGTCCGAGGGGGATACTGCCCAGGCGGCTCTGCAGGCGAAAAAGGCGTTGGATGAAGAAAAACAGAAGGCTGTGCGCTGCTCGGGAAGCTGTATCGGAATCCCACAGATCGTACCGGGAAGAAGTCTTACGGTCAAGAAGCTGGATGCATGGCTGGATGGCACATACGAGATACTCTCTGTAGAACACAGGATCGGTTCAGATGGTTACACGACACAGTTTGAGCTGGGAGGAAAGGAGTCATAGTATGGATCTGTTCAAGGAAATACTGGATACAAAAACATCTGCCTCCGCTCCTGAATTTCGGATGAAGATGGCAGATCTGGCAACAGCAGTGGTAAAGGAAAACTGGAACAAGGAATATCCGGGATGTGTGAAGGTCGAATATGTGCTGGGAGTAAAAGGCGCAAAAACATCGGACTGGATCCGCGTGCTTCATGGATATGCCGGAAAAGGCTTTGGCTCCTATGCCCTTCCGGAGATAGGCAGCGAGGTATTGGTCGGATTCATTATGGGAGATATGGAAAATGCGGTAGTCTTGGGATGCCTCCATAATAGTGAAAGTCCCCTCCCGGAAAAAACTGCAGATGAAAAAAATACAATAAAACAATTTAAAACGAAGGGCGGCTACGAGCTGGTTTTGTCGGAAGAAAAGGGTAAAGAAAAGCTAACCGTTAAAACACCGGGCGAACAGACCTTGCTCATCGATGACGAGAATGAAAAGATCGAGTTTAGAGATAAACAGGGAAAAGACACGATCCTCATCGATGGAAAAGCAGACAGTATCAGCATCTCGGCAGAAAAAAAGCTGGAGCTAACGAGCAAAAGTGCAAAAATCACCTTGGATGGTTCATCCAATAAGATCGAAATTTCAGCCTCCCAGATTATCATAAACGGAAAGCAGACGACAGAGATCAAGGGACAGGCTTTAAAAATAGAAGGAGCTACCGTAGATTTAAAGGCAAAAGGAAGTTTGAAGGCAGAGGCATCCGGGGTAGCCCAGTTAAAAGGAACCATGGTAAAGATCAATTAGTGTATCTAAATGACAGGAGGTCAAAATGGAAGAAAAAGGAAAAAAAGATTTTTTAGGAACCGGCTTCCATTTCCCGATAGAGATAGATGAGACCACCGGAAGATTTAAAATGAGCAGAGAAGATGAAAATATCAAAGAATCGATCCGTCTGATTCTGATGACGGGACGGGGAGAACGGGTCATGCGTCCGGAATTTGGGTGTGGTCTGAAACAGTTTGTCTATGAAACGATGGATTATGGAACACTGGTCAGGATGGAGCAGGAGATCAAGGAAGCATTGACCCTCTGGGAACCTCGGATCGAGGAGATTGAAGTTTCTGTTGCACCGGGCGAAGAACAGAATGCATTGATGATCCATATCTCCTATCGTGTAAGGGCAACAAACAATCCGTATAACTATGTATTTCCATTCTATCTTCAGGAAGGCTTTGAATGAAGATAAGCAGCCAGTAAAAGAAGACCGCGAAGAAGATCGCGAAGAAGACCGCGAAATAAGACCGCGAAAGAAGACCGCGAAGGTCTCACGGAAATTCGACTTGAATAAACCGAGGAGGGAAGACGGATGAAGATACCGGATATGGGGTGTGAAAGCTCTAAAAATTTATTAGAAACAATTAAAAAACGTGCGTCTTCCTATACTCCGGAGTGGCGCATGGATCCGGATAATCCGGACGGCGGTACGGCATTGGCACTCTTATTTGCAGGAATGCATGAGGACACATTAAAAAAATATGCTCAGCTTCCGCGAAAGAACATGCTGGATTTTTTCCGGTGCGCAGGAACAGAGCTTATGGCGGCACGTCCGGCCAAAGGATATGCTGTTTTCGGTCTTGTCAATCAGGAAACGGAAGGAACTGACATCCGCCGTGGAACCGGATTGCTGGCAAGAGCCGAAGAAGAACAGGGAGAACAGGGAGAGGATATCGTTTATGAAACCCGCAATGACGTATATGTAACGCCCTCCGAAATCGGAGACCTGATCCAGGTGCTGCCACAAAAGGATGGAATTTACCGAATCTATTCAGCTGGGGAAGGAGAAAAGGAGACCCCCGGAGCATTTTCGTTATTTAAAGAATGCGGGGAAAATATGCAGGAGCATGTGCTGTATCTGGCCCATAGCTATGCCTTCTTCCTTAAGAGATCAGGAACGATCCGCCTGAAATTGACGAGAAGCAGAAAAAGGACGGTCGAGGCAGAGATTTTGCGTGCATTGGCTGATCCGGAGTGTGCGGTATTTGAATATTCAACAGGTGAACAATTTGAACCCTTTGCCGCTGTGACGGCCAAAGCGGAACGTGGAGAGATCCATTTATATAAAGAGGAACACCAACCGGAAATGGAACGCTGTGAGATCAATGACACAGAAAACTACTGGATCCGGATCCGCTGTAAGGATATATCAAGACTTTGCAATCTGGAGTTAGAAGATATCCGTCTGGATCCGGATAGCGGAAGAAGTGAGCCGGATGTTATTTTTGCAGGCGGAATCGAACAAAGGGGAGAATACCTGCCCTTTGGCGAACAGATGGGGTTATATGAGGAGGTTTACTTCTCATCGGAACAGGCACTTTCCCAAAAGCAGGCCCAGATCACTCTTTCATTTCAGATGAGCTTTTTCAGGATCCCAACAGAAACGTATGGGCAGGAGCGGAAGCGGGATTGGAAGTTGATCATGAAACGATCAGATTTCATTCCGGATCCGGAGTATGATATTGGGATCGATGAAGTGATATGGGAATACTATAACGGCTATGACTGGAGAAAGCTTCCGCAAAGTGACCGGTATTCCGGAATTTTCCGGGCCGCTTCCGATCAGCTGGAAAAAAATACAGAAATAACGTTTGAGTGTCCAAAGGATCTTACTCCGGTTTTGGTTCAGTCGGTAGAAGGCTGGTATATTCGTGCACGGATTCTGAAAATGAACAATCAGTATCGTTGGAATGGGCAGTACATCACCCCTGTTTTGCGAAATACGGCGTTTGAATATAGCTACCGGGCGCCATTTCCGGCTCCGGAGCTTTTAGAGTACAGAAATGCTTTACAGTCGGAACGGATCCGACCGGAGGATTATTTTAAAACAGGAAAAAGTCTGAAGCCGTTTTTGAAATTGCAGGAAACAGAGGAAACTCTTTACTTAGGTTTTACACAGGAATTTGAACGATGGCCGATTCGGATCCTGTTTCAGATAGCAGGAGGAAGGCAGTCGGATAAGCTGCTGCATTATGAGTATTTCAGCCGCAGCGGGTGGCAGCCGTTAAATTTGATCGACGGAACGGATGGATTTGAGAGGACAGGGATCGTGACCCTGCTGGGAAATTCAGATTTTATGAATACTAAGCTATGGGGCAGACAGAGATTCTGGATCCGGATCCGTAACCAGAAGGGAGAGGATGAGGATACGCTTCATACGGTGATCCGATCGATCTGGATGAACGCGACAGAGATCACGGCGGAAGAAACGAAGGAAGCAGAAGTATTCTCAATCGAGGCAAATGAAAAAAATGCTAAGTTTATGCTCTCCTCCGGCCATATTACGAGAGCAGAGGTATGGGTAAAGGAACAGAGGATATATTCAGAGGAAGAACTTACAAGGCTGAGAGAACAGATCGAGATCCGCACCGAAAAGTCGCAGGACGGGACAGCCGGTCATGTATGGATCAGGTGGGAGGAGCAGGAGAATTTTGCAGCCTCGAACGCCGAGGATCGTCATTACATATTGGATCGGGATCAAGGAAGCTTAAGCTTTTCAGACGGGGTACATGGAAGGATACCGGACGCGTGTGATGGAAATTCGATCCGTGTGGAATATCGTTCAGGCGGCGGAAAGCGTGGAAATGCAGCGGCCGGAGCGATCACCCGCTTCCGTGAAACCTATGGTTTTGTAAATCAGGTAATGAATCCGCTTCCCTTGTCGGGAGGAACGGATCAGGAAACAGTTGAGATGGCGATCGTAAGACAGGGACGGGCGCTGCGGCATCGAAGACGGGCAGTCACAGCGGGAGATTATGAAGCTCTGGCTTTGGAAAGCAGCGGCAGTATCCTGCGTGCAAAATGTTTCCCCGGCCCGGGCATGATCCGGCTGGTACTTCTGATCCGTAATCATGAAACAGAACGGGAAAACTTTTATCAGATCAGCCGTGAATGCATGAATTATTTGAAGGATAAGCTTCCGGTTTCTCTTTTAGAAAGCGGGCAATTTAGGATCATGGAACCGGAATTTGCGACGGTTTCGGTAAAAGCAGAGATCCTTGTATCGGATATGAACCAGATACTGGAAACAAGACAGCAGGTTCTGAATGTATTACACCAGTTTCTCGATCCGATGAAAGGAAACTTTAAAGGGCATGGATGGGACATAGGAATTCTTCCGAACCGGAACCAGATATTGAATGAGATCCGCCGGGTTTCGGGAGTCAGGATGGTGACAAAGCTGCGCCTTATCATGGAGCTGGAAAGAAACGGAAAAAAGCTGGAGCTGGATCCGGATGAAACGGCTGCGTATTCATTCGCAACTGTCATCGAAGGAAAGCATCAGATCGACATTACGACAGGAGGTGTGTCAGATTGATCCCCACGATACGTTTGGATAATGATACATTTCAGGAGATTTTTGAAAAAGCCAGAAAACGGATCCCGCTTCTATTTCCGGAATGGACAAATTTTAATGATAATGATTCCGGAATCGCCTTACTGGAATTATTTGCATGGTTAAAGGAGGCTCAGGATTTCCATTTAGACCAGATCGGATTAAAGAACGAGGCTGTTTATTTGAAACTTCTCGGGCTCCGAAGAAAAGAGATCTGTCCGGCAAAGGCGGTGGTTTCCTGCTATCCGGTAAAAGAAGAAACAACACTCGAGGCAGATACAAGCTTCTATGCAGGCGACATCCCGTTTCTGGCAAAAGAAAGGGCAGATCTGTATGCAGGTAAGCTGCAAAAGGTTGTAACAGGGAGCAAAAGAAGCAGCGATCATTTTACGGAACGGATATGGAATGAAGAAGATGTTTCATGGAGACTTCCGATTTTTTCGGAAAGACCGGAAATCGAGAATTTCATCGAGCTTGATTTTGCCCCCGGCCTGATGGGCGGAAAGCTATATGGCTTTTATTTTAAGCTCTTTGAGGATCCGAATATGAAACGAAATCCCGTTTCTTCGGAATTTGAACCCTTTGTCGGGATCCGGGCAGAATGCCTGCAAGAGGAGATAAATGAAAGTGCTCCGGCAGTATGGCAGGATTGCGAGATCGAGCGAGACGATACGTATGCATTTTTATACAGCGGGATCCTGCGGATCCGGATCCCGGGGGCTTTAGAGGGAAAAAGGATGCGGAAGCTGCGTTTCGTTTTTTCTGAAGGAGAGTATGATGCGGCACCGATCCTTTCACAGATCTATCTCAATCCGGTGGAGCTTTTACAGAAGGAAAGAATAACGGAACAGCTTCTCGGCGAGGGAACCGGATTCCCGGGACAGAGCTTCTCACTGGATATTAAGGGAGTGATCCCCGATGAGGTTGAAATTGAAGCGGAAGATCCGGAGAACCCCGGAAGCTTTGAAGACTGGGTGCGGGTAGAGGATTTTGCCGCATCCGGCCCGGAGGACAGGCATTTTACCGTGGAGGAGCAGGGAAATATCTGCTTTGGTGACGGATTTCACGGATTGGCTCCGGAAGGATGGATAAAGCTTAAGGGACTTTGCCGTACCGAAGGAATCCACGGTAATGTAAAAAAAGGCAGGATACATCCGGAAAATGAGGATGTATTTAAAGCATGGAATTTTGAAGATGTGACCGGCGGTGCCGATGCAGAATCTGCTCAAAGCTGCTTTGCACGGTTTGGAGCAGAGCTGGCACAGCAATATTCGGCTGTTACGGAGAAGGATTATGAGAAGCTGGTAACACAGACACCGGGACTTTTGATCGAGCGGGCTAAGATCGTTAAGACGGATTGGGAGCGGAACCGGGTTATTGCAGCGGTTAAGCCCTGGTCAAGAGATAAGTGTCCGGGACTCAGCCGCATATATAGAAGCAATATACTCTCTTTTATGGAAAAGCGATGTCTGCTGGGAACAGAATTCAAGGTCGTGGAGCCGGAATATATAAAAATCCGGATCTATGGGGATCTGGAGCTGGCGGCATGGTACCGCGATATGGAGAAATATTTAAAGGAAAAGATACAGGAGTATTTTAAAGAGTTTTGTTCTGATTTTGGGAGTCCGATCTTACACAGCGGCCTGTACGGATTTATTGATGGAATGCAGGGGGTCGGCCGGATCCGGTCACTCACGATCGATGCAGCAGGCCAGGGGATCCGCCGCAATATAAACGGAGACGTGTTTCTTCCGCCGGAGGGACTTGCTGTATTGGAACAGATTCAGCTCAGTGTATCCTATGTGGGATAAACGGGCAGATGGGAGTGCCGGATGAGCGAGGATAGAAAGTACATTATATTTAACAAACCAATGGATTACCGGAGGGGAACCGCCGATGGATTGACGCTTCAGGACGGAGTCTTAAAGCTGACCGGTAAAGGCACAGGATGGTTTTTCTCGAGAGTTCTTGACAGTCGGGAAACGGAAATGCTCTGGCATCGGTTAAGAGTATTTCAGCCCGGAACCACCGGTGGATGGAATATGACCGTATATAGCAGTGACAGCCGTATGCTCGATTGGGAGAATGGAAGTCAGGCTGCGGATGAATGTATTGCAGATCAAAACATTTCATTGGAGGAAAAGAAATACCGGATGAAGCGCTGCAGGGCGAAGCTGATAAAGGGAGAAAATGATACCCTGTTATATGACGTACGGGGACGTTATCTCTGGTTTTTGATCGAAGCCGGAGGTGCAGCCGGGGACTTTGACGGTATATCCGGGATCCGAATTGATTTTCCAAAGCAAAGCTGGATCTCATGGCTTCCGGAGGTCTATCAGGGAAACCGAAGAAGCAAGGATTTTCTGGAACGATATCTTGGGATCTTTCAGAGCATATATGAGGAGCTGACGGAAGAAATCGATCATAGTCCCGGAGCCTTTGATCCGGACAGTGCCGGAGCGGACTTCCTTTCATGGATGGCCGGCTGGCTGTCCATCGAGGATATTCCGGCATGGAATGAAGAACAGCTGCGTTATCTTTTAAAAAATGCACTTCGCCTGTATCGCATCCGGGGAACCTCGGAGTATCTGAAGGAAATGCTGAAGCTTTATTGCCGATGCGATGTCTATATTGTGGAACATCATCATTTGCAGAATAGTGGGGAGCCGGAAAAAATCAGGCAGATGAAAAAGCTGTACGGAGATAGTCCTTATTCGGTGACCGTTCTGATCCATACCGGTCAGAGTGAAGGACAGAAGGAATATAAAACCCTTGTCCGTATCGCTTTACATGCGGTTCCTGCCCACATAGAATGCCGGGTCATACTGCTGAAACCATACGTTTTTCTGGATCAGCACACCTATCTGGGAATCAACAGCCGGCTTGGAGAATATCGGCCGATGCGGCTGGATGGATCATCCTCCATGCATTTTTCAAAGATCGGGCAGTGATAAAAGAAAGGAACAGAGCCAATGAAAAATATGAAATACTTCCCGTTTGAGAGGAACAAATACTTTTATGGAAAGCTGCTCACCGTAGACGATTTTGAGACCGAGCAGAGATATATGAATAATAAAAGACGCGTATTGAACCGGTTTTTATATGGGAGCGGAGTCGTATGCGGCCTCAATGTGGTGCCCATCGATGATATGACGATCTCTGTGGAGCCGGGACTGGCTCTCGATTTCTCAGGGCGAGAGATAGTAGTAGATATGCCGGCAGTCAGAAAGCTGTCAATGATCGATGGATTTGATTCCTTTACAAAAAATGAAAATGAAAAAAAGTATCTGTATCTTTGTATGGATTATAAGGAAACGGAGCGTGAGCCGATCCATAATGTAACGGGAGAGAGCAAGGTCGAGTATAACCGTTATCTGGAAGGATATGAGCTGAGTGTAACGGATCGTGAGCCCTCAGAGGCCGTATTGTCAGATGATGCATTTTATGAAACCGCATCGATCGTATACATTGGGAAGGGAATAAAGATCACCCAGACAATGCCAGCTTATGCGGAAGCCGGCAGCAGCTTTGATATCCGTATTCTGGTTGAAAATATGGGTCAGGGCCAGTCGATCGGTTTTTCGTATGATCTGGATCTTGTCTGCCTGGAGCATGAGGGCAGTGATCACATGACGGTTTCTTTTGATGAAGATAAACATGAAAAAGCCGATAGGTATGAGATCCGGTACGCGGTAAAGGCAAAATCGGCCGTGCAGACGGACGGAACAGCCGGGATGGAAAAGGGAAGCTTTCGCCTGATTTTAGGAGGCAGAGAAACCGAAGTATCTGCGGCGTTGAAACAGACCGTCCACCTGATCCGGGGATCGGTGGCAGATGAAGTGCTGAACCATTATTATCGGAGTGCGATGGAGGATATCGTACAGAACAATTATCAACAGAGCATATATCTGGCCAGGATCTATGTCATTCGCGCAGGAGACTCCTATCTTATCGACCGTGTTGAGCCGATGCCCTTTAAGCAGCTTGTATTCAACAATGTTCTGGCGGACATTATGGAGAAGCTTGGCAGAAGGCAGAAAAAGGAAACGGAATTACCGTTTGCAAAGCCGGATAAGGAAGCGAGAAAACCGGAAAGATCGGATGAAAAAGCCGGAGCGACGGTGGCTACCGGTCATGTGATCTTTGATCTGGGATTAGGAGGCAGTACCGGACAGAGGTTTTTCTCAGAGGAGATTTCCCATGATCTGGGACTGGGAAATGTGACGATCATTTTAGGAGCCTGCATGAGTGTGCGGGACGATGAGCCTGTTATCTACGGCTCACCGGAGGTATTTCCGGAGGAGGCGCCGTTTCGGGCTGAGCTGGCTGCAAAAGCAGATGCAAAAGCCGGAACCTTCCGGATCGGTATGCGTCTGGTAGAACCGACCATGAATCGGTATGTGCGGGTAAACTGGACTGCTATCCGGGATGCAAAAGAAAAAGTACATGACACAGAAAAGATGGCACTCCTTATCCGTCCGGATATCCGGTATCTTAAGACGAAAGAATCCTGCTATCTGGAAACAGAGTTTCGCGGAGTCGATCCGACACCGGTAAGCTGGAGCATTCGAGAAGAAGACGGTGGAACCATTGATAAAGACGGAAAATATACGGCTCCGAACGAAGAAGGAATTTTCGAGATCACAGCCGTCAGTACCATATATAATGAGCTTCGCGCATCCATTTATGTAGTGGTTCGTGATGCAGAGTAAAAAGAACGCGGAAAGAAGCTGCCGGTCACGCAGGTCGTGATCTGCAGCAGATGAGGAGGGGCCATGCGGATTCAGACGCTGAACAGAGATTATGAAATTCTTCAGATAACAGAGTCCGGCGAACGGATGGACGTCATGATCGCAAGAGATGAAAAACATCCGCAGGAAGGAAAATGTATGCTGCTCGTCCTGAAGCAGAGAGAAGACATATATAAGTATTTGCCATTTCTCGCAAGGCAGAAGGAAAATACACCATTTGAAGATTTTCTGGAATATTTTCCGCGAGACGGATATCTTTATCTCGTATTTCGTTATTATGAATATGCACGGCTTTCCGAGAGACTTTCGGCCGATGCCGGTTTTGAGGAACGTATCGTGCTGGCCGGAAATATTTTAAAGAGGCTTATCTTCTTGAATCTTCCGCTCTATTTTCAATATGAGGCACTGGAAGAAAGGAATCTGTTGGCAGGAGAAAACGGTGAGATCCGTTTTCTGTATCAACTGAAGGAACCGGATCGCTTTGATGATCTGACAGTGAATGAGGTTTCAGAACGGCTGTATACAATATTCTGCACGATATTCCGACAAGAGCTGGAACAGCATTCCTGTCCCCCGATAGAAGATTTTTTGGAAAAGCTGAGAGCGGAGGCATTTCCGGGATTGGCCGCATGTCTGAAGGAATTTGAGACGGCAGCCGGTAAGGCAAAGGAGCTTAAGGACAGAGGAGAGATAAAACCCGACGGATGGGGCTTTAGGATGTGGAAGCGGATCAAAAAGCTCTGTTCTGTTTTAAAATATATTCTTTTGATCGCAGTGCTGGGGGCATTGATCGGATATCTGATCTATACGATCCGCTACCCCTCTTATAAAGCGGAGGAGGCGGTCAATTATCGATCGATCGGAACGTTAACGATCGGAGAAACCACCGAAGCGGATGACGGTGGACAGACGGGAGAGTAGGATATATGCGTTTTATAAATGATTTCGACTGGAAAAAAACGATGCAGTATGGATGGAGAAGGATCCTTCGGGTATTGGTACGCCCCTTTGCTGCGCTGCGCCTGAAATTCCGCCGATTGTCAAATCCGAATACACTGGTAAATACTGTTGTCACGGATGTGCAGACTGAAGTTAAAAAGGCTGTTTCAAAGAAACCGGAGTCATTAAAAGAATACGTTCCGGTGGGCAGATATTATGCAGCGAAAAAACTGATCGCAGCGATCCTTATTCTGATCATATTGCTGCCGATCCTGTATCTTAAATTTCTTCATCCCATCATAACTGCAAAGTTTTTATGGAAGACCATATCGATCAATACAGAAGCGCAGTATGGCTATACAGGAAAAGTTAAACTGATCGATCCGGACAGTGGGATCCTGTTATATAAGGGGCCTCTCACCGATGGAAGGATCAGCGGGAACGGTACATTGTTTGACTACGACGGAAACCTGCTGTATAAGGGGCAGTTTGAAAATGAGATGTACGAAGGGATCGGAACGTTGTTTTATCCTGACGGAAATATAGAATACAACGGTGAGTTTTCCCGAAATCGGTTTGAGGGAAAGGGCTCCCTCTATTTTGAAAACGGAAATCCGGAATATGAAGGCAGCTTTTCTGACGGGAAATACAGTGGAAACGGGAGATTATATAATGCCGACGGAACGCTGCTTTATGAAGGCAGTTTTGAAGACGGGAGCTATAGCGGAATGGGAACTCTCTATGAAAAAGCAGGAGAGATCCTCTATGATGGGGCTTTCCTGAAGGGGAAGTATGACGGAAAGGGTACCTTGTATCAAAATGGAAATAAGGTATATTCCGGAATGTTTTCGGCCGGAATCCCTCAGGGAGAAGGAAAACAGTACAAAGAAGGGAAAAGCCCGGTAAGCTGGGGTACCTACGAGGATGGTGAGCTGGTTTCCGGCCGGACGACTCTCTATGATGAAAAGGGACAAATTAAGTATAGCGGAGAGATCGTGGAAGGTAAATATGAGGGGACAGGTACCCTGTATGAGGACGGACAGGTTTTATATGAGGGAGAGTTTCAGAAAGGGGAATATGAGGGAAACGGAATCCTGTATGAAGCCGGAGAAATTCTATATGAGGGAGAGTTTCAGAAAGGGGAATACGAGGGAAACGGGATCCTGTATGAAGCTGGAGAGCTCCTTTATGATGGAAAATTCCACGAAGGAAAATATGAAGGAAGCGGCCGCCTGTATGAAGCCGGAAAGCTTCTGTATGAGGGAGAATTTCAGCAAGGTGAGTATGAAGGAAGCGGAACACTCTATCGTGAGGAGCAGGTTCTTTTTAAAGGGAACTTTAAAGCCGGAGAATATGACGGAAACGGCTGCCTGTATGATCAGGGAGAGCTCCTTTATGAAGGTGACTGGGTAAACGGAATCTGCGAAGGACAGGGGAAAAAATATCAGAAGGGAATCCTGATCTATGAAGGCGACTTTGAAAAGGATGAATATAGTGGAAACGGACGCCTGTATGATGCAGAATCTCAGAACCTTATTTATGAAGGCAGCTTCCTGAGAGGAAAAAAGGAAGGCACAGGAAAAGAATACGATCCAAAGACGAAGGCATTGGTCTATGAAGGCGGTTTTCGTGAGGATGTTTATGACGGAGACGGAACGGAGTACAATCCGGACGGTGCAAAGGTATATGAGGGCCGTTTTCAGCTGGGTGAGTATTCCGGAAGCGGCGTCCGGTATGATCCGGCCACCGGCAAAGTGTTTGAGGAAGGGGAATTCCGAAACGGAATATTGCTGACCCCTAAGAAAGAACTGGATGAGGCGAGAGAGCCTTCCACGGAATCAACGGAATCAGCCGAAGGAACGACATCCGAAGATGGACAGGAAACTCAAGCACAGGAAACTGAAGCACAGGAAACCAAACCACAGGAAACCAAACCACAGGAACCGGAGATACCGGTTGCGGTACCGGGAGCAGGATGATCTGCAGAAATTAAAGATCAGGAGGGCACAGGATGGGAAAATCGACATCAGTTGCAGAGGTGGGGACAGCAATCGTAAAACTGCTGCAAAGAGAATTGATCCCGGACACCTTACAGAATCCGGATGCGATCGGTCTTTGCAGTCCGACAGACCGCGGGGATTATATAGTAGGGATCTGCCTGTA
>Ga0129310_1001300_pt1 | contig 22439 bp, 23 predicted proteins | sample Go1ome_2_FD_94433 | JGI IMG/M metagenome (GOLD analysis project Ga0129310, IMG submission 94433) | Western lowland gorrila individual fecal microbial communities from Wisconsin, USA - Go1022A metagenome | ecosystem: Host-associated > Mammals > Digestive system > Large intestine > Fecal | place...
CTGCCGAATACTGTTACAAATTCAACCGACGCAAGCTGGGAAACAGCGCGTATTTAAGGCTTTTGGCGGCTTTGGTGCAGTGAGCTTACTTGTGGTGTGTTAAGGGGATAACCATATAAAATAATTACCGACAGTCATCTGATGAATGCCGAGCGTTTTCCACGGTTCGTCTTCTGTCAGTCTTACTTTATTTGGAAAAGTGTCAAGTCCGAATATAGCATTGAAGAACATTTTGATTGTATTTCGGGCTGCCTGCGGTGCTTTAAGCTCATTTTGGATATAGAAAGCAATTGTCCTCACTGAGCTTTCCGCAAATGCAGTAACTTCGACCTTGTATTTACTCATCACCCAGTTCTCCGATCAGCTTGTTAAATACTTTATCTGCCGGAGAACTCATGCCCTGTTTAGCCTGTTCAAGTCCGACTGCCATTCGCTGATCGAACTCCTCCTTCGTCATCTCGTCACGGGCTTTTAGATCATTTACAGGTAATGACGGACGAAACGGAAGTCCGTTCCAGAGAATGATCTCTCTGTAAAATATATTAATCGCAGTGGACACAGGAATGCCGAGCTTAGCCATAACAGCTTCAGCCTGAGCTTTGATGTCCGGTTCAACTCTTGCGGTAACGTTTGCAGTTTTTGCTCCCATAATATCGACCACCTTTCTGATAATATTATACCATATTGTATCGCAGATTGCAATACATTTATCGGATTTTTATATAAAAAAACAGCCGGCATCTAACCGGCTGTATAAACTATTCTTTTTCGTGATCTTCGGACGCATCTTCCGAAGAATTATCTTCTGCCTTTGAACTGTTCTCGCTCTGAGAAGAACTGTTAGGCTTAGATGAAGAAGATGGAGCAGTCTTTGAACTATCTTCGGGCGGAAGGTCTTCTTCCAGTCCGACTGAAGAATCATCTTCCTTCTCGTTATCGCTGCTGCTGAACTGATCAACGCCGAAAGAAAGAGTAAAGCATGTCCCCTCTTCATCTGAGATAACAAGATGAGCAGGAATGTTGCTTGACCATGCAGCTCCTATTTTTACATCTATTTCAAACGGCTGATGCTTTTTGAGTGCCTCGACCACCTTATCGGCAGGAATGTTTGAACTTGCTATATTCGGATAGATAGCTTTCAGGAAGGCGATGACTGAATCAACATTCTTTTCAGGTTCATCACTTGTCCTGAGATTACCGTAGATGGTACCTTTACAGTCAGAGTAATTTGACTTATCATCCTTAGTTGCTTCAAGTGAGAAATCAACATAGGGAGCATCTTCATACTTCATTCCGCTGATACCGCTTGACACCCTGAATCCGAAAGTATTCTTTGTCTTTGATGTATCGTCTTCTGACACCATTTCAGTAACATTCATGCTGTCGAGTTTTGTGTCAATGAACTTCTTGTCCGGAAGTGTAAAGTTTGACATAACATTCTTCATAAATTCATGAGATGAACTGCAGTCCGTCTGAGAAGCATCACTGAGCACAGGAATGAAATCCGCTATTCTTATCGAAGCGTTATTGTAGATCTCAGGAGAACTTCCGTCAAAATAAGGAGTCTGCTCCGCTTCATTAGTCAGAAGTTCGTAGCTTATATCGAATGTAGCTTTAAACCCTTTTCTCTTGTCGATCTCGACTATTCTGCTCGCCTTGAGTTCAATTTCCTGAGAAGCTATCGTATACTCAAAGTCAAGGTCTTTGGTGTTTTCTTCTCCGTAGTACACTTTACCCTGTCCGTATACAAGAAAATCCGCCATTTTTTCGTCCATGAATGTTTTCAGTCGTTCATAGCAGGCTGTCTGGAAAGCAGAGATCGACTCGCCCTCTTCATCGTGCATTTCAAGAGAAAAAGACGATGCTCCATCGAATTTTGCGGTATATGTACCAAAATTCGATCTTGCCAGAACGACCGACTCTCCGTCTCTGGTATTGGCGTTGACTATTATGTTATAGTTATCCTTTAGTCCTGTATAGTTATTTCCCTGTGACTGTCTTGTATAAACATCTTCTGTTTTATACTGAGAATAGGAAACATTGCTGCCGTACTGAGCCTTATAATAGCTTACAAAGTCATAATAAGAGTCGTTTATTCCGGTAGAAAACTTCTTTACCTCATGGTCGTTTACTGTTTCTGTAACTTCTTCGAGTTCCTTTTCGGGGATCTCAACATCTGTCCTTATTTCCCACTCCGCTGCCTCAGGTTCTGCTTCGGAAGATTCATCAGGTCTACTATCTTCATCTGATGAGGGAATGATCTCTTCTATAACAGATTCGGTCTTTTCTGTTTCAGAAGAAGATATGACTTCCCTTTTGAGAGGTTTCTCTTCAGGTTCTTGTGTAAGAAGCAGGTAAGCTAGTACACCGCCTGCACATACAACAAGAAATGCAAGAACTGCAATAGCGATCTTCTTCCCGGACTTCTTCTCCTTAGGTTTTTCCTCATAGGATCTGTTTCTCAGCATGGACGCTGCACTGTTATCATCATCATTTTCGGGTGATGTTATCTCAGGCATCGACACAAATACCTGATTTGTGTCTGTTTCATTCTGAGAAGCTGCACTGAGTTTAGTTCCGCAGTGTTCACAGAACATCGCTGTATCATTCAGCTGTTTACCGCATGAAGGGCAAAATTTTGACATGGTATATTCTCTCCTTTTCAGTATTTCTGTTTATATTATAACGGATTATTCAGTAAAAAGAAAAAGAGGCCGCATGACCTCTTTAATTACAGCTGATCTCCCGCCGGGAGTTCAACGCTTGTGTCGATACCCAGCACAGAGATCTCTGCCGAGTCAAGTGGAAATACCAGACAGCGCTTACCGTTTACCACCTGAACATCAAGCGCAGTTGCTGCCTTTTTATAGTCTATTTTAAGACTTGAATTTCCAAACTTGATATTTACCTTTTCATCACACAGATTTGAAGCGACAAAGGTGGAATGTCTTGAGGTCATTACTTTATCGTATACTTTGCCGAATTCATCCAGCTTGTCCTTCGGAATATCACACTTTTCGAGGACGTGCTGTATATCTGCACAGTCTATCTCTCTGGCTTCATTCATTCCTTCCGAAGCCTGGACCAGATCTGACAGCTTTTCGTTGATGTTCACTATCGTATCATAGTCAAGATCTTCACCAAGAGTTTTCGCCATCATTCCCCAGAAATGCATCTTCTGCTGCTCAGCATTCATTATGAATTTACAGCCCAGCACATTTTCGATGATACCTGCATTGGGCTTTCCGGAGTTTTTTGAATAGTACATAACATGGTTTACATCTTCCTGCCTGTCTGTAAATGTGGGAAACAAAAAGCCGTCAGAGGCGGGTTCGAGTATCCTGTCTGTCGATGACTTCTTTTCTATCGTATTTGATTCATCATTATAAACGAAACCGTCTATCCTGAGTTTGATAGGACAAAATGCCGTTGCTATGAAAGTCGTTTCATCTGTATGGTCTGCATCTTTATCATAGACTGAGATAGTAAAGCTGACTGACAAAACGGTATAAGCACCTTCCGTTTTCACTCCGTCCTTTATCTTGTTGATAAACAGTTCGTTCAGTTCATCATCTTCAAACTGAGAAAGATTTACATTTATGAGCAGGTCCTGTGATGTATTTTGTTTTTCGGAAGTGACCGGGAATTCATATTCTGTCAGTACCTTGCCTATCTTTCCTGTCAGGATCTTCTTAACGATAGAGAGCATTTCTTCCTGCTCGCTCTGATTGTAATCCAGCCATGACCTTTTTTCAAGACAAAGGACGACATCCTTGTTTATCACTGCTGTAAGTACGCCGTTAACGGTAAAATAGTTATTATCATTGTCGATGTACTTCTTAAATTTGGTCACGTCACTTTTATTCATTCAGATCCTCCTTTTAAATTAATGCAGCTGTATCATCAGCTTACTTCGACATGTTTGTTTATCTCTTCGACTATCCCTCTTGTAAAAGAAAGCCGTGAACCGTATGGATCCAGCAGGAAGCCGTCAAAGTCTTTCATGGAGTTTATCATGGCAGCAAGCGTAACATAATCTATCTTGCATGCCCTGTAATCATCGTAACCATTATCCATGAACTTTCTGTATTCTTCTCCGTCGGTAAAGACAGGAACATACTTTTTATTATCCTTTGAAAAAGAAGGAAAACTGGTGAAAGACTTATCGTTTATGCTTGAATCACCGACACGATAATTAAATTCGACTTCGTGTTTCATTTTCATGGGAATGTACATCGTGGCAGGAATTATCTCCTTCATGACGCCGATTACGGTATCATCGCTTACACCGGATGTCAAAACTGCTTTTACAGCTCTCTTAAGAGCCGGATTTTTAAGATCAAGTTCTGTTATCATTGTTCTTCTCCTTCATTTACATTCTTTTATATAGTCTGTGAACAGTTCTCTGTCTGCATCATCGGACAATTCAACGGTAAATCCGCTTGACGGGTCGATACTGTAAATACCCATTATGCTTTTACCGTCTACGATGAACCTTCCCTTGCTGAGTGTAACATCACCTTTCGCTTTAAGAGCTGCGTTTACGAAATTTGTTACCCCCGCAACAGATACTATCACTGTTGTAAATCTGAACATTTTTATACTTCCTTTCTGTTTTAAATATATGTAGCATACATCTTCGACAAGATCGTTTATCATATCTCTGGTGTACGAAATTGCTATCGAGTCATGTTCGTTCAGCAATTCGATACCTTTGATCCTGAATTTTAATTCCACTCCGGAACGTCCGGGAATGTCGATGAATAAAGTTGTATTCACGAAGAAATACTCGTAGTTAAGCTGTCCTTTCAATTTTTCAGATGTTTCTTTGTCCAGATACCTGTTTATGTTTGATCCATGATATTCTCTGGGAGTAATATCCAGATCATCAACGTTTATCCCCGAAAAATCAAAATCAACAGGTGAACCGTCTTTCCATGATATATTCAGTATGTTTTTTGAGTCTTTGTGTTCTATACTGATCGAAAGCTCCGACCTGTTCTTTTTTTCTATCCTGCACAGCTTTTTTATCCTGTCCTCAAAACGGAATTTACTTTCCATCTCTTTTATGAACTGAAAATAAAGCATGCAGTTGTTATCGACCTTGTATATCAAGCTATTCCCCTTCCTTTCCGCAACAGATATTATAGATACTATAATAATTATATCAGAAATGAAAGGCAAATAAAAATTATATATGGTTCAAAGTTTTATTTTTGGAAAAATTCATCATTCGTCCAGTCGTTATTTTGGGTATTTTTTTCAAAGAAGCTATTGTCATCCCATTCCTTGCTATCTTCGGGAGCAGGGTCAGTGTCATCATGGGCAATATCATCATTATCTTCTCTTATATCTGTCTGAGAAGAACTATCGTCCTTTTCTGCGTAATCTTCAATGTTCTTAGGCTTAGCGATAACATCTGATCTTTCACTTGTCTTTTTTAGTTCACCTTTCATGGTGTAAAGGTCATTGTTGTTTTCATCTGCGACTTTCAGCTCATATCTTGTATCAAGCTGATCATCAGCTGTCAGTGTGAAGGAGAAAAACTTATCGGTATCTGTAAGCAGGAACCTCTGTGCTATGACGCCGTATGCCGCTGTAAAATCATTCATGGCGTTTTTAGACAGTCCCTCCGAAAGATCATATTCGGCATCACCGAACATTTCTTCTGCAATAGACATAAATGACCGGTCTTCCTTAGTCAGCCTGTATATCTCTGTATAGTTGATATTCAACTGGTCGAACATATCGCATATCGCAGAATACAAAGTACTTGAATTACAGTCAAGCATGATCTTTGTGCTGTCTTCATTGAAGCGGAACATGTTGTTATTATTAGCAGCATAAACAGCATACTGAGCCATATGATCTTTTATACAGGCGAAATTATTCAGTTTTATCCTTTTCGTTGACATAAAACAGTCTTCACCTGAAGGATTAAGAACAAAAGTTTCCATAGAGTCATTAAAATACATGATACAGAACTCTGCATTATCCGATGTCATTTTCAGTTTTACATCGTTATTATCGTTTATATCCAGAGTAACATCGTATTCTATTTCTTCATTATTCTTACTTAGGTTCATTTCTCCCTCGTAATGGCCTGTATGATTTTCAGAAATGGTTTTTATGATCGGTATATCCGAAAATAATACTTCATTCTCGGCTTGCACAGTTTCGGCTTTGCTTTCATTTTCACCTACTATACGTTTCTGACCTTTATCTACGAATTTCGTTTCAGTGCTGCAGGCAGACAAAGATATACATACAGAAAGCAAAAAGGCTGATATTTTCTTTTTCATAGCATATCAGGTACTTTAAAGCACCGTGACCTCCCTTCGTTATTCTATATTTATCATAACAGAAAATTTTTGAAATCAAAAAAAAGAAAGCCGGATACGGACCGACTTTCTTTCATAAAACCAAGAGTTACCGATAAAGCTACTGACAGAAAATGCTCCCATATTAGGATTTGTTTTTCTTCGCTCTCCACGAAGGATCAGTCCCATGACAGGACTTTGCTCTCCAGATAATAGTTCTTGTCAGATCTGTTCGGCATCTTTATTATATAAGAAAATTTCAGTCAACAAAATCAGTTTTTTCTAAATAATAACTATCGGCATACCCTTGCGTTTTGCTTCGTCATATTCGCTGTTGGATGCGGGACGCACAGATAAATCACAATATTTACTGTAATATTCCCGTACTTCGTCCTCATTTTTAGCAACACAGATGTTTGTACTGAACGTGTCTGTATCGTATCTGCGAAACGTTACTCTGTAATTCATCCCTCTGATATTCATTTTTTCTCCTTTCCGATAAAAGATCAGTCGTACTCTCCGTCACAGAAATCATCCGGGAATTTTTCAAGGATATCCTTGTATTTCTCGTATAATTCCGAACGAGTCTTTTCCTTTTTCTTTTTCTTAGGTTTGATAATTTCTCCGAGTGAAGAATAATCAGATATGACGCTTATAGTTTCATCTGTTTCGGAGGCATCTTTCGCATCAGGCGTTTTGCTCTCCTGTTCTGTATCTGTTTCCGCCATTATCTCATTTTCCTGTGTTGTTTCTATTTCTTTTGTTATTTCGATTTCAACTTCGGGCATTGTTTCTTCTGCTTTTACAGTTGTTTCAGAGCCGGAAGTTTCTGTAATATCAGCTGTATCAGTAACAGCGGCAATTTCCGATTTCTTCTTTCTTCCTCTTTTCTTTTTCGGCTTTTCGTTTTCATTCATTTTTTCGGCTGAATTCTGTTTTTCAGCTTTCTTTTTCGCTTTTGCCGCCTTTTCCTCTGCATCATCTATTATTTCCGAAGTATTGCGTATAATATCGCTTACAGCATCGTCATATTCTGCACTTTCAGGATCATAGACGATTGCTGAATAGATGCCGGAGGTTTCGGAGGTATCGTCCGGGTAAGTCTCAGTTTCTGTATCTTCATGTTCGGCTATATCGGTCAGCATTTTGTTGATGTTGAAGGATTCGTCGTTTATGTCCATTATTCTCGAAGGGTAGATATTCTCTTCAAGTGTATATCTCAGTACTTTTGTAATCTTATCGTCGTAGAGTTCTTTTAAAAGCCTGTACGGAGATACAATATCCATGATATATTCTGTCGTATTATCCTTTATATTGTTATCCACAACTAGCTGAACAAAACAAGGCACTCCTGCGTTCTGGCAGTAGAACATAAAGCTGTTCACAGTTTGTTTCAGATTGTCTTTTTCATCTTTTGGCATAGAAAAGTCTTTAGGAGAACAAGGTGTTCCGTCACGGGGAATATTATGAAGGTCAAATATATCCTGCATCTTGTTCTCGCACAGTTTGTATCCCAATTCAGACGGAGCAGAGTAAAAATACTTGTATTCGGTCTTCTTGTTTACGTTGCTGATCGCATAAACGATAAAAAAAGGATACTGTCCGTCAACCATATCCATTATCTGATCTGCAAGCTCATTGAGCTTATCCAAAGTGCTTGATGGTATTTTAAAATCCATAATTATTTACATCTCCCCCGGCAGCGAGTCGATGAAGTCCATTATAGAACTTCCCGACTCATTTTCATCATTACTGTTTATTGTGTCTACGGTTTCTGTAAGGTCAGGACTTTCGCTTTCTTCCATTATAGGAACGACCTTATCTTCTTCGGCGGCACTGTCAGCCGTATTTCTGACCTTATCCGGTAAAGAAACATTTTTTACCGTTTTGCTATTCACTGTTGACTTGTTCTTCTTATTATATACAGTACCTTTGACCGGTTTGTAGTTTTCTTCGCCGCTGACGAGTACTGCATCATTGAACATCTCAGCAGTGATGCACCTTTTGGTAATAGTTTTTACTGCTGAGGTACGAAGTCCGTATTTGATATTATTCAGCCACTCAATAACATCTGCATCTTCATCTTCATCGAAAGTAACACAGATCCTTACGGATTCTTTGCCGACTGCACCCGGTTTCAGTTTGGAGTAAGGTATCTCATACTCCTCCCCTCTTACATGGGCGCACACTGCACCGTGTATAAGGTCATCAAGTTTGTAATAGGGATTTTTGAGAAGAGCAAGCAGCTCGTAGTCCTGATTGATGTAAAGTCTGACTTGTACGTACACAGTTCACTCTCCTCCTTTACTTCTTTGCATTCAGCTTATTGACACTGTACAGATAGTAACCTCTTACATTTGAAAAGATCTGAGGTATTTTTGTAGTTCTGTTCGCTGCAACGACATTGAGACCTTCCATCTTAGAAAAGTACTCTTTTATTATCTTGAACCAGGCATCACCTGTTCCGCCGGTAATTAGCAGGTACTGATATTCAAGGAGATTGTTATAGATCGTTCTTATGCTGTTTATCGCTTCCATGCAAATATCATGGCTGCACTTATCGACTATATCGGCTATCTCAATAGTCTGTGTAGATACTGTTTCAGGGTCGAATTTTTTGATCCTGCCGGATTCCAGAATATTCTGCATCGCAGATACAGCTATCTCTTCACCGTACTTATTGTAGATCTCACCCGATGCCTTATGAAGGACGGCTTTCATGCCAAGATGATCGAATGTCTGAGTAGAGCCGATAGTACGGTTGATTATCTCAAAAGTATCAAGTGTTCCGAAACCGCCATCGAAAATAAGCACGTTCTTATTGAGAAAATCTCTTCCGTCTGCTGTTTCCTTGCCGTCATCGGTATATGTTGCGCCCAGCAGAGAACCGAGAGGCTGCTGCATTATCCAGATATTTTCTTCGTCCAGTTCAAATGAATACTTTCTCCAGGGTTCTTTTCCTATTTTGAGCCAGAATTCATGCTTACCTTTAAGAATATTTTTGAGCTGTCTGCTGTCACTTTTTACGTATGCGGGCGGCAGACCTGTCTGAAGTACCAGTTTACGCTTACTGTTGCCGGTATCTGTATTATATCCCTGTAGTCCCAGTGCTATGCCGACTCTTGATATTACAAGGAACATGGGATTATTATATCTGTTTCTCGAATAGAGCATTTCCTCCGAATTGCTGTTATCTGTCTGAGATACTTTGCCTACTGCCAGTTCACCAACATCCCAGATAACTCCGTCTTCACCCTTGTACTGAATATCTGTCGGAGCAGCATCGCCTATGGAAACCGTGTCGTCCTTTCTTCTTACTGCGAACGAAGGGAAAGAACAGATGTCTGCCTTTGACATTATCTTTACCGCAGAATAACCTACATCCATAGCGACTACCCACGCTTTATTAGTACCTACGTTATTAGCCTTTTTCAGGTATGTTTTTGTTTTGAAATCCTTTGTGTTTATCATATTACGATCCTCCCTGATCTTCTGTTTTTGGCTTTCATTATAATTATACTTGATTTTTAGTCGTCCAAAAAATTATATATGGTTGAATTTTAGACACTTTTATTTTACAAGAAAATTTGATGGAATAAAATAAAAGACCCCCATCAAATTGATGGAGGTCTTTTCATGAAACTGAAAAAACACAAGAAAGAATCGTACAGATCAACAAGGATGATCAGTTTGGTGAGTTGCTTGCTATGCAAAAGCGAAACGATTAATTGATAACTGGAGTTTTCACGCCATGTTAACCTCTTGGCGCTAAGAGGTCGCTTTTTTGCTGCACGGAGCAAGTGTTGTCTGTCTCTCCTCTTCTATGACTAAAGTATATCACAGGCAGATAAATAAGTCAAGAAAATGGTCAAAAAAATTTTCATATATAGTTTAAAGTTCGTTTTGGCGATTGTGTCACGTGTGACACAGATGATGGAGCGAAAAAATACAGACCTGCCGGAATGACAGGTCTGTGAGGTTTAGTTAATTGAGTGGCTTTATACTTTTTATATGTGCGGCTTTATACGCATACGTATTTATGCTGTCCAACCTTCATCTGAATTATAGAAAGCTTCTGGTCCTATTAGCTCATTTACTGCTCTTTTTACATTATAATTACCACTTCCATTAGGTAATAGGTATGTATCTTCATTATAATTATATGAGCAATTGCTACTACACCCAGCATATGATGCTACTTCACCATATGCAGCTATACCAGCTAAACTAACCCAGGCGATAGTATCATCGGGATATTCTATATAACCTTCTAAATGACAGTTTGAATAACAGTTTTCTATTATAACTGCACCTCCTCCGCAACTACCCGCAATTCCACCTCCATTTGCTGATACATTGTACCATTGGTTGTTTTTTATTATTTTTGAATCAGTGCTAACTCTAATTTCTCCATAGTTCTCGCAATTGTTAATTATAGTTGAATTGGCAGCTACACCACATATTCCACCACAATTATGACAGCCCGAGTAACCTGTTTTTAATTTTGAATCTATTTTTTCATTGTTTATGCAATTTTCAATATTACATCCGTCCGACCATCCTATTATCCCCCCAACATAAGATGTAACGGATATTTCCTCAGTATCAATATATGATTTAGTATTTACAACAACATTGCTACAACAATTTCTGATATTAATTTTTTCAGCACGCCCTACTAAGCCTCCAATGAACTGAGTTGAAACATCATATGATGAAATATTGGTATTTATTGAACCACAAACATTAAGGTTTTTAATTTCAATTAAGTCGTACCAACTATTCTTATGTGCATATCCTATCAAACCATAATAGAAAGATACAATACTAGATGATGGATATGCACTAGCTGACTCATTAATTTGATATGTCACAGTATGGTTGTTGCCATCAATGACACCATTAAACCCATTTTGAGCATCTCCTATTGGTACCCAACTCTCAAAACCAGTAAGATCAATATCATTCATTAATACGTATTTACCGCTCAAATTATTTCGAATATTATTAAAATCATTTGCTGTGTAAATTTTAATATACTCTTCCTGAGGTTTTTTAACTGTTAATGAACAAAATGCAGTTTTATTGTTTACTGTTTTTACCGATATAGTGACTTTTCCTTCACTGATCGCAGTAACCTTTCCGTTACTTACCGTTGCAACAGAAGTATCGCTGCTTGACCATGTGACAGACTTGTCCTTAGCATTATCTGGCGAGATTGTTGCCGTCAGCTGTGCTGAACTGCCTTCATCTAATGTTAGGCTTGTCTTATTCAATGTTATTGAACTAGGCTGTATCTCTTTTACTGTTATGCTGCATGAAGCAGTCTTGCCATTTGTTGTGTTTGCTGTAATTGTTGTTTTTCCTTCACTGATCGCAGTAACCTTACCATTACTTACCGTTGCAACAGAAGTATCGCTGCTCGACCATGTAATAGATTTATCCTTAGCATTGTCTGGCGAGATCGTTGCTGTCAGCTGAGCTGAACTTCCTTCATCCAATGTAAGGCTAGTTTCATTTAATGAAATCAAATCAGGCAGTACTTCATTGTTATCGATAAAAATAAAACCATTTGCTTCCGCATATCTTTCGGCTTCTGTTCCTTTTTTGCCGTATATTGTGAAGTCTTCAATTTTTTTGTAAAACTTTTCAGGGGATTTAAGTTCATAGTCCTCATCGCCAATATGTTCTTGATAATACTCTTGTAGCTTTTCTATATCTGTATAATAGCCAAAAGCGTAATCACCAATGTGGTTTACTGAAGAAGGAATAATAACGGATGTTAATGCGCTGTATCCAAAGAATGCTTTATCTCCGATATATTTTAATCCATTGTTTAATTTAAGATCATTGAAGGTAGTATCATTCAATGATGTTCCATCATAAACCATAAATGCTGAATCTTCAATACACAGCAAACTATCTGATAACTGAAGTTCGTTCAGCCCCCACGTGAGCATACTTGCTGATCCGCAGTATGTAATATTATCCGGAATCGTCATCTTAATTCCTGAATCATTATTGTTAGGATCAATTAGTCCATAGTTACCTCCGTACACCCATGGAGTATTAAATCTATAACCGATTGCAGATACTTTGTGACCATCAATTTCATTATAGATAGTATTTAAATATCCAGTATTTGACAACTGCATTGCTTCTCCATTAGGCAAAACAAGGTAAGCTACTTTGTCAGGAAGCTCATAATTTGGATTTTTTACATTATCGCTATGGACAACGTTTAATTCCTTTCCGTTTGAGGTATACCATATTTCTTTATCGGGGTCATAGGTGCAGGTCAATGGCAAAGCGTTCCCGTCATCATCCTCAACGTACCATCTGCCACACTCTTTATCATAAAGAATTTCGGCATACTCTCCATTGTTAATTTCGTTTGGATCGTTTTCTCCGTTCTCAGTCTCACTATTGTCTTTTGGATCAGAATTTGAAGTGTCATTCTGATTATCATTATTTTTTTTCAAAGCTCTTATTCCTTTGACATGTGCAGCGATCAATATTACATCAGTAACATTGATATCACCATCGTAATTAACATCTGCGCGTTTTTGCGCATCAGCACTCAGGCCCTTTATGCTTTTTACATGAGCCGCTGTCAATACAACATCAGTAACATTTATATCGCCATCGCCGTTGATATCACCCTTAGAAAGTGCGTCTGTGTCATCATCGTTATAGTTACCATTTATTGCAATCAAATGCTCCTCGTCAATTACCTCTTTATAATGTATACCATCAGAAACAGGTATATTATCAAATTTTGCGTAATCAATTATTTCCCCGTTGTTAATTACTATTTTCTGCACTTTCATTAAGCCTTCGCCATTTCCTGTTATTTTAACATCATAATTATAAGGAACTATTAATGCTTTTGTAAATCCTTTAAAATCATCATTTAAATAAGTTGATATTTGTGTATTATAATCATCTGTATATTTAAATATTATATCATTTGTTACTTCTGCTATTACATTTCCATTTGTACTTATAGCTACATCTACAGGACAAGAGATTAAATATATTTTCTTTTTTGATACTGGAGCTATAATATCTGAACTGTTTTTGTGACACTTAATATTTTTTACATTAAAATACCATTTTTCAAGAGCAGTAATATCATTAATCGTATTTTTAAATTCTTCAGAATTAAGAGGATTCAAAGTCATAATAAGATATTTTCCTGCATGATCCGTATACATTTCAGCTGCCACTTTCATCCACAATAAACCTGTTTCATAGAGTTCAACTGAGTATTCTGACTTGTCGTTAATCAGCTTTTTAGGGAAGTAACCATAGCTTCCGTTATCATTCATGAATTGATCAGCTAATGCTTCATAAACAACAGAAGTTGCATAAATATAATTTCGTTCAGATGCACGTTCAGAAGCACCAGTAAAGAATCCATAGGAAACAGTCAGCATATCAAGAGTAAATCCACTTAACTTAGTTGCTGCCCATACTTCAGGAAAATAAAATTCCATCACTTTGTCCAAACATTCACTAACAATGAAATTAGCTTGATCTTTACCAATTTCTTCTAATCTTCCAGATGTTTTTTTCTCCCAGTAGTCTTGATAGTGTTCTCCAATTGCATTTTGTAACTCGTCGATATAGTTAATGAGGGCATCTTCATATTCGGGTAAAAAAGAAATCATGCTAGAATCCTCATACATCTTTTGGAAAATACTACGTTTCAAAACTTCAAGGGTTTCCTGTGCTGAATAACTGAGTGATGATAAAGCATAAACATTCTCGTAAAATACTCTAATATCATTGGCAGTAGAAACGCATTCATTAAACTCATCTATACCAAAATTAATTATTTTTAATCCGTCAAATACATCTAAACTCACGTCTGGTTCAGGGATATCATAATGTTTAGCCACTGTCAAATCATAGTATAGAGTATCGTATACATCTAATAATTCTTTGCCATTAGTTACTTTTCCTATAATATCCGATAAATCAATTTCAGATAAAGAAGTTGAATAGTATTTATTTAACAATAGATCTCTCGCTAAACAATATTCTTCGTTTGATTTATCTTCCGATTCGAGAAGATTCTTTATAGTTCCCATATCTGCTTCTGAAATTGAGAAAATAGACTGATTAAGATACAGAAGATATAAAAGTTTATTATCAGCAATTTCTATTCCGTTTAGTCCATCTGCAACAAGCTTCTCCTTTATGACAGAACTACTAATCAAATCTGTTATAGTTACTTGTGCCAAGAATTCACTATTAGTAATATTCTCAAATATTTTATCAAAATCTTCTTGAGTGCGAATACCTAGAACATCTTTCCAATAATTTTTAACCACTTCATTAAAAGCTGAGCTGGTTATTCTAAATGAATTATAAATCCACCCGCTTGTATCAAAAATAGCACGATCACGTACTTTTGTGTATGCAACTGAGTTTTGAAAATCATATATGGAATTACCATTTAATTCTATATAATCAATATGATTTGGGACATTTGAAATAATAGCCTTAGAATTTGCTTCTACCCATTCTGCATAATCAAGCATTAATGATGCATAATCATCGGTTGTAATATCAAGATACTGACCTCCTGTTTTTTCATAAAGATAACGGTAGTCATTTTCATATGATAATTTCCCAACAACTGTAGTTTTTATCCCATATTCGTTGATAATGTCAGTCCATTCATCTAAAGTATGACTTGAGCTTTCCTTATATCCAGCATCTGTTAGTAAGAAAATAAACTTATCATTATCATCTTTATACCATTTGTTATCATCAGATGTAAATAACTTGTCAAATGCATCTGATGGAGTTTCAGGTCCATCTCCACCACCATCTACGTCAATGGCATCCAAAACCTCTATTACTTTAGAAGTATCATTAGTCCAGTGAGAATCATCGAAGCTGTAAAAAATTGTGGAATCGATACCATCAACCTCAACATCTCGATATTCAGCAACAGACATATTAGGTGTAACACCTTTTTGACTCAATGAATTGACAAAATTTGTAAGATTTTTCTTTACAGAATTAATATAAGAACCCATTGAAGCGGTTGAATCAATAACAAATACAATATCGGCCTTTCTAATCTGCTGTTTAGACTCAGATAATATTACATCCGAGTCATCTGCAGCTATGGCATAGGTGCTATTAAAAGGTATAGAGCCCCCTATTATACCAAACGCTATCATCACAGCGCATGCAAACGCAGTCATTTTCTTTTTCATAAAACAAACCTCCTTAGTTGATGCTTTACTAAAAAATAAAAAAGCAATGCTTCAACACATTGCTTCAAAGGTCACTCCTATTTCCTGCACAACTACACGGCAACCGGCTGTCATACCCTCAATGGCTTAGACCCTTTGGCTTTGCGTCACTGCTTTTCAGCAGTTTTGCCTATTATCATATTCAGTTACCTGCAACACTTAAATCTATTATGTAAAATGGTAAAATTTGTATAAGTAATACAATCATTAATTATTACAAATAACTATATTTTTATTATACAGAATTTTAGGAATTTGTCAAGCTAATGAATGCACATATTTTTTTCAAAACACATAATCTACATTTTTACCATAAACGGAGATGTTCATTTGTCAAATGTAATCAACCACTAAAAAAACGCCCCTCCTAAGAGAGACGTTTTGAATGCAGTTTATTTTTAAGGAAATACTGTTTCGACCATATTCATGATCTTTTTAGTACTGGTAAAGCCTTTTACTATGTTAAGCGCTTCATGATCTGTCAGGCCGTATTTTTCTTTAAAAGGGATCACAAGATCACACATAGACTTTTTGGTTATCCTGTTTGATACATACATATTATGATACTGCTTCTGAAGTTCAAACGACTCATTGAGCATATTCCATCTTTCTTCAAACTTATTTTTTTTGCTTTCTTTCTCCCAGCAGTTTACTTCATAAACATCAGCTTCATCATCGGAAAATCTGATCTGCATGCTTGTATCATCGATCTCTGTATCTCCACGGTATTCCAACCATTCAAAGAAATCATCAGCAGCGCCGTGTCTTTTCAGAACTTCGTAACTGTCAAGTTCTTCAATGATCTTCTTCTTTGTCGCAAATTCTTCCAGAATTTCAGGCTTCTGATTATTTAAACCGTAAATAAAGAGTTCTCTCATAGCTTCATTAGCTGATTCCTTATCATCGGTAAGTACAGGAGCTTCATCTACCCCATACATATTTGTTGCTATTATTATATACATATTATTTCTCCTTGATTTTTTTATAAAATGAGCAATATGGACTTGTTTCCGTGACAAAACCGACATGATTACTACATACATAACCCGGATAATGACAGCGATAATAAGCCGGATATACAGGGTCATCATCATATAAAAAAGAATCAAATCCTGCACAATCCTTACATAAACTGTTTTCCCATTTTTTCCTTTCTTCGTCGGTCAATCTTTTAAGCCCTTTGGCAAAAGAAACTTTACACAGTCCCATATTTCATATTTCTCCCTGTCTGAATTTCGCTGCCAGCTGAGGAAGGGCAGTTTCATCAATATCTGTTACGATCTTTCTGCCTATAACTCCTCTGTTATCCTTCTTATCAGCGAAAATCAGTTCGTAGACTTCCCAGTTATCAGGGTAGCCGACGGAACTTCTCGTTCCGGTCGCCCATTTGGTAACATAGAGTCCCACGGTATCTCTTACTTTGAAACGGTAATCAAACCCATAACCTGTTTTATGATAGTCAGCACTAAGGCACTCTCCTATCCGTTTGGCTGTTTCAGGTTCTAAGGTTTTTGCATCGTATCCCTTCATTATTATTCCTCCTAAAGTCCTTTAATTTGTTTCATGTAAGGCAAAGCTCTTTTGAGCCAATATACTTTCCTAGCTTCCCAGCTGCCCTTGACGGGATCAGGATTATCTAAAAGAAATTTTTTCATCAAAGCAACCGTATGACAGCCGCCGCCGATGGCATTCATTATTATATAGGCACCTTCTGTCTTGACTGCCAGAAGAGTTCCTACTTCTATTTCCATCAGACCATCCATTCGCCTGCGGGATTTTATCCTGCACAGCGGGATATACCCCTTTAACGTATAAGGACCTATATTCCAGATCTTATAGCCGCCGGGGACTTCATCAACGACCTTGAGAGTATAGTCAGCAAAAGTGATTTGCTTTTTATCATTTTTGGTTTCATTATAAGTTTTCATGCTCATTCCTCAAATGTTTTCTCGCATTCTTTTTCTTTCGGACTTTTCGACCCTACTTTGACATATATTTATCGCAGTATTTCTGAATATTTTCTCTGTTCTCGGGAGTATCTACCCAGCCGAAATACCTTCTGTCGAAGTTTTCCGGCAGTTCATCAACGGGAATGATCTTACAAAATCCCGAACGCTCCGCTTCAACAGCGCAGTCGTTATCGTCTACCTCCGTAGTGCCGTTTTTCCCCCAGCCTACATAAACATCATCAATGCGGTTTATTTCAAGCAGACCGGTGCCGTCAAAGTCAAAAATATCATAGCCTCTTTCGGCCACTTCTCTGAACCAGCCTTCTTCGACTGCGTATTCTATCTGTTCTTCAGTTGGTTTCTTGTACATTAGTTGTTCCTCCAGTAATTTAAAATAATTATTCCTTATTCAATAACCTGTCTGACCTCCAGATTATCAGTAAAATTTTACTGATAAAATTATATGAGAAAATTCAGAGCAATAAAAAACGCCTCTCCTCAGAGAAGCGCTTTTGGCATTTGTGTCACACGTGACACAAATTATTATTATCAGAACGTCGGTGGTGCAAAAACATAGATCAGATACTGAGTTTTAGCAGGAGGACAGAGATCGTTGTTTACCTGCGGGCCTGAATAATTATCAAAGCCATGCCATGTGCCTGTACTTTCAAGCCGCCAGTGTTTACCGTCGTTATCGTTACTGCTATACCCTATTTTTTGTGAACCTATCTTCGTTTTAACATTTCCCGAAGTCTTTTCTGTTAGTGAAGCTATGTAGTTCCTGACTTCATTAGCGTTATTATATTCACCGAGATAGATCCACATGTGGTCTGCACTGCTGACACGATTTCCTTTACTGTCTATCGCAAAAGCAACTACGATAGAGCCGACAGGGATAGTAGCGTTGTTTGACCCGTACTGATAGTACTTCTGCTTAGCGGTAGATACTCCGTTTTTGAGGACCTGTATAGGCATTCTGACACCGTTGGACACCCAGTAAGCATTAGTGACATTTTTCAGGTCATTATAGTTATTCAGCCAGTCCCCTGTCGATGCAGGTGAGTAATTGAACTGCGCTGCATTATCATTATTTGAACCCTGAAGACCTTCTGTTCTGAGGTCGAGAGAACCCAAAGCATAGTTTACGATTCCGGAACAGTCTATACCTTTATTAAGGATAGCGGCTTCAGCCTGAGCATTTCCTTTTGTAAAATCATAATTTCTTGTTTCATTACCCTTAGGGGTATAATATTTAAGATTTGCCTCAGAAAGTCTCAGCGCCCTTGAAATGATGTCCGTTTCAGTGGGAGTTGTCATCTTGTTTACGTTTTTATAAGCATTTGTACTGCTGCTTATATTTTTAAGACCTTTTACATGAGCAGAAATGATCGTTACATCTGCAACGTTTATCTGTCCATCTCTGTTCACATCAGCAGCCCACATTCTGGTGTAGGGCTTGTTTACATCATCATAATTATTACCTATCGACCGTAATCCCTTTACATGAGCTGATAAAATATTTATGTCTGTAACATTGATAGCTCCGTCCCCGGTTATATCTCCCTTCTGATAGGTCGTATCTGCGCTTGCAGAGAGCATGCTCGCGTTTCCAAAAATAGTCATTAAGACCATCATAGTTGATAATGTTTTTCTGAGTTTGATCATTTCCATCATTCCTTTCGTATATTTCAGGTTATAATTTCTTGTGCGTATTTATATTATAGAAGAAAATTCAGTACAACAAAAAATGCTCCACCGAAGTGAAGCATTTCGTCAGACAGATCTTTTACTTTTCTACATTATCCATCGCCTTTTCAAGCCTTACCTTTACCGTTTCCACTATTTTTTCAATAGCACGAGAAATAGTTTTCCCCGGCACTTCGTTGGAAACATACGGATTCGATGTATAATCCTTTTCTTCCATAGAGTCGAACGCCTCGGGTTCGTAAGGATTAGAGTATGTAACTCCTTCCTCGTCAATTATAAGGCTTGCGGTTATAGAATTTCCGTTGTAGCTTCCTTCGATCAGAACAGAAATTCCGTTAGGATCGGTTTCTTCTGGTACTGTCAGTCTTATATTCACAGGTACTCTCTTATTGTTTTTTACTTTTTTCCTCCAGCCCGCCACAGCGCCGCTCTTTTTCTTTACTTCAAGCATACAGTACTTACGCTTGTATGAGCAGTACAGATATACAGTATTATCTTCGGTCTCAATTTCATCCAGCTGTACATTATTATCTTTGTACATGTCTGAAAAGATCACTTTCCCTTCAAACTCGGACATCTCTTCTGAAAGAATATTTACTATTTCCTTTGTTTCTATCATTTTAATACTCCTTATGATTTATACTATATAAATAATTATAGTAGAATATTTTGTAAAAGAAAAACCGCCTATGAGCAAGGCGGTCTTCAAACAAATTATCGTTTTGAAAATCTTAGATGTAATCACTTATCCATTCATCAAAACCTTCTGCTTTATAAATGAATTTTACATTGTTTTTTACTGCATTTACAACATATTCTGTATAGAAATGCTCCATATCGGTGATCAGTTCTTTTGACTTGTTATCTATGACAGCAACACGACCATCAATATCGGCATAACCGGATCCTATTTCAGAGGCAAACTGAAGATGCATAATGTATCCGCTTAACGAAAGATATGCCTCGTTGATACCTTTAATAGTACCTTTCTTGTGAACACTGTAATATATATTGTCAAATTCATCAAGACTTTTGTGCATCGAGAAGGTTTCATTACCGTTGACGTAAAGTGCCAGCGACTGCTGCAGCAGATCGCTCTCAGACATCTTGTGACCTGCCCATGTTGTACCGAAGTCATCAGGTGTCATATCCCTGCCGTTTATCTTTGCCTTTATGTCGTCCGCATAGAGAAAAATATTGTATTCATCCTGTTCAATTTCAAGATTTTTTACACGTACTTCGTAGGTGTCTTTTTTGTACTCAAAAGAGTAAAATGCTTCATTTATTATTTCATTCATTTTTTATACTCCTTCTTTATCAGTGATAAGTTCTTTTGTTTTCTCAGGATAACTGAAAGTTACAGACTTTATTTCTTTATCATTATCTTTTTCAAGAAATTCCTTTTTGATGATTTCAGGATCGTCCTTTTCTCTCAGAGAATACGTAGCGGTATACTTATCGTACTTCACATGAACTGCTCCGTATCCGCCGCCTGTTTCGATGATATAATCAGGATAAGTTACTTCTGTTCCGTCCTTATTCATTGCTGCAAAGGAAGGAAACAGTCTGTTCTTCACTTTGAAATTTCTCGTCAAATACAGTGAAAGATCTTCGTCTTTATCGGGAGATACCCATTCAGAGTTTTTAAAAACTCTTACATCTTCACGCTCGATCTTCTCTGTTTTGAATATAACTTCATTTTCAGCATTTCTGTTCAGCTTCCTATTGAAGTAAAAACCACAGATCGGACATCTATCATACGTTTCATCTGTTTTATAGAAGTATTCAGAATTCATTTCCTCGCATTCGCATTTAGGACACGTTTTTGTATCTATTACTGATCCCATTTTTATTTCCTCCGTTATAAGTGTTTTGTTTGAAAATATTTATCGGTAATTTGTCTGACCTCCGAGTTATCAATAAATATTTCTGTATTGATTATATAGGAAAATTACTGACAATAAAAAAACGCCCCTTTCAAAGGAGCGTCTTTGTGATCTGAATATTACTTGACCGGATCTATTGTGAAACAGTTCTTTGATGTGCTGTTGAGATGCTCAAGCACTTCTTCAGCTTCTTTTATCTCATCAAAGACAGTTGCCTTAGCCTTATCTTCTGTCAGAGAATAGTCAAGACCTCTGTAAGAACTCATTTCAACATATTTGGAGGTATTTTTATCATAGCTCAGTATGATGTAACCGCTTATTCTAACAGGTGATGTATCTATGTCAGACTCATCAAGTTTGAAAATTTCTGCATCCCAGTTGTCATGGTTAGCACAGTCATTTGCCCATGCGCTTTCCGGAGTGATCTCACAATCTTCGAATTCACCATACGCAGATGTTTCTCGGAGATCTATCTTTTCATCTTCAAGAATGCTTTCAGCTCTATCACCGATCGCCTTAAGGAAATCTTTCCTCATCTGGCACCTTGCTTCTTCGATAGTATCGTATATTACGGGTTTGGCAATTTCTCTTTCCCATACTTCAACGTAGATATATTTCATGTTTTTTCTCCTTAGTTCTTTTCATTTTCAAACAGCTCCTCAAGAATCTCACTTACCGACATCATATTGAAGCCAAAATAGTCTATAAGTGATTCTCCCGAAAATCCCATTTTCAAAAGTTGCTTTATTGTTGATCTTTCGTCCTTTTCATTATCTGCTACATAGTCGATGATCTTATTCAGAATTTTTTCTGCTTCACCTCCGGGAATATGACCGGAAGTATTAGTGATTTTGTTTGTGTTTTCCTGAGAATTCAAAAAGTCTTTCACGACATTTGATGTTACCTTCCGGTGACTATAACGCAGATCATTAGACTCCTCTTTGTAAATGAAATCTATCGTGCATTTTGCTGCAGGAAACTTTTTGAGTTCGTATTCGTTTATCATTCCGTTGTTTTTCAGTTTCCTTATTATATCAACAGCATCTTTGTCATTCTCTGCTATAATTGAATTAACCTTACTTCCTGAAAGAGGGTGATTCTCATCGATCCCTGTAAAAGTGTACCCAAATAAATATTTCATAAATTTCGTCCTTTCTTAAAACCATTGAAACATAATATAACATGGTTATCCCTTTAACACACCACAGATAATTTACAAAGCTGTCCAAATAAACAGACCTCAAAACTCAAAAAAATATAGTATAATAGTGACAGAAACCGAAGGGAGCTGTCGTTATGTCA
>Ga0129310_1001301_pt1 | contig 22438 bp, 21 predicted proteins | sample Go1ome_2_FD_94433 | JGI IMG/M metagenome (GOLD analysis project Ga0129310, IMG submission 94433) | Western lowland gorrila individual fecal microbial communities from Wisconsin, USA - Go1022A metagenome | ecosystem: Host-associated > Mammals > Digestive system > Large intestine > Fecal | place...
CACCATTGCCGCCGATAACGGTTACAAAATCGCCATCCTCCAGTGTCAGAGAAAGTCCGTTGAGGGCTCTTTTTTCATTGACTGTTCCGGCATTAAATGTCTTATAAATATTCTTAATCTCAAGCATCTGCATTGCCTCCTCTTCTTACCGGTTTTGCAAAATATCTGCTCTTCCAATATGGGATTGCAAGGAAAATTGCAACAACAATTGCGGAGAACATCTTCAGAAGGTCTGTATCAACGCCGAGCCAGATGACAACCTGAAGAACAAGATAATAAATTACAGCACCAAAACCGACGCTTAACAATGTCAGTGCAAAGTTTCTGAAAATACGGCCGAAAATTGCTTCACCGATAATAACGGCAGCCAGACCGATAACAATAGCACCACGTCCCATATTGATATCTGCAAAGCCCTGATACTGAGCCAGAAGGGCGCTTGAAAGGGCTACAAGGCCATTGGAGATCATCAGGCCAAGTACTTTGTTGAAGTTTGTATTGATACCCTGTGCACGTGCCATATTGCCGTTGCAGCCTGTTGCACGAATTGAACAGCCAAGCTCTGTGCCGAAGAACCAATACAAAATAGCAATCAAAACAACAATCATAATCGCTACAATAACAATCGTATTCTTAAAAAACGGAACACCCTTGATATAACGCAGAGAAACAAGCAGGTTATATTTGTCCACATTCAATGCCTGATTGGACTTACCCATCACCTTCAGGTTTACTGACCAGAGGGCCAGCTGTGTCAGAATACCGGAAAGGATTGCCGGAATTCCCATAAATGTATGTAAAAAGCCTGTTGCCAGACCTGCCAGCATACCAGCCGCAAAAGCTGCCAGCATAGCAACCCATACATTGTGTCCACTCATCATCATCATAATGCAGACAGCACCGCCTGTACACATCGTACCATCCACCGTAAGATCGGCAATATCCAGTGTTCTGAATGTAATATAAACACCAATTGCCATAATTCCCCAGATTAATCCCTGGGCAGCCGCACCCGGAAGTGCGCCGATTAATGCCATCATATTCATGGCTTACTCCTCCTTGCTGTTTGTCAATTCAACCGCATATCTATTAAAATATGCAGTATGTATAACATACAAGATGGGGCCGCCGCAGAATATATCGCCCAAAAGCTTCTATTACTGTGCGCAGCCCCTATTTATCTTATATTCCTATGTATGATTACTCTTCAAGTGCTACATAATCATCAGGTACTGTAATACCGTATGCTTCGCAGCGGCTTGCAACATATTCTTTTGTGAATGTTGGTGCATATTCAACAGGCATTGTTGAAATATCTTCACCCTGAAGAACCTTAACAGCCATCTTACCTGTTGCTACACCAAGGTCATAATAGCTGATGGAAAGTGTTGCAACACCACAGCCTTTGCAGATGCCCTCTTCGCCGGCTATAACAGGAACGCCTGCCGGTGTACAGATGTTGTTGACGATTTCTGTATTGTTGGCAACTGTGTTATCTGTCGGTACATAGATAACGTCGCTGTCATTGGCAGCAGATGTACATACAGATGAAAGATCATTGGAATCTGAGAATGCATAATATTCACATGTATAACCAAGTTTCTCAAGATATTCTTTGATTGTATCTACCTGGAACTGAGAATTTGCTTCTGCTGAACAATATAACAAACCAACCTTTTTGGCATCAGGGAATAATTCATGCAGCATATCAGCCTGACCATCTAATGGTGCAAGATCTGCTGTACCGGAAATATTGCCGCCGACTGTGCCATCGAAGTTATCAATATCAAGTGCTACACCGTAATCTGTAACAGCTGTACCAAGAATAGGAATTGTATTAGTTCCTGCTGCTGCAGCCTGAAGAGCGGCTGTTGCATTGGCAAGGATCAGATCATCGTTATTGGAAACAAAACTGTTGATGATGGTTGCACATGTTGCTGAATCACCCTGAGCATTCTGCTCATCAAACTTCACATTGTCACCAAATGTTTCCTTCAGTGCATCTTCAAAGCCTTTTGTTGCTGCATCCAGCGCATCATGCTGAATCAACTGGCAAATACCGATGTTGTAAACCTTGCCGTCTGTTGAAACTTCACTTGCAGCTTCGGATCCACTTTCTGCTGTAGATTCTGCTGCTGTCTCTGCGGCACCAGCTGTCTCAGATGCCTTTGCCCCTGTGGATGAGCTTCCGCATGCAGCCAGGCTGCCTGCCATAACCAAAGATAATGCTACTGCCAGCACTTTCTTCATCTTTTTCATAATGATATACCTCCTGGAATTGTGCATATTGTCTGTATAATTGAATTTTTCCGATCAATTTTATACAGACTTCATGCATACATTATAGTACTTTAAAGTTCAAAAATCAACCCCATTAATGCTTTAAAGTGAAAAAATTAAAATCAAACCGCTGTTGTTTACTTTATTTACAGCAGCGGTTTAACTAGCAGCCACAGCAGTATCAGATGTACTGCTGTTTAACCACATCTATAATTCCTCTTGTTGTCAGTCGAAGTTCCGGGATGACCGGCAGCGACATAAAGGACAATGTCATAAAAGGATCGATACCCTCAGACACACCAAGTATTTTTGCCTGTTCTTTGGCATTTTCAAGGGCATCATTGACTTCCGTCAGTGCTTTTTCGCTCATCAGACCGGCAATCTCCAGAATCACCTCTCCAAGAATCTGCCCCTGATTGACAACAGCAATGCCGCCATTGTTCTCTATAATTCTGTTGGCAGCAGCGGCCATATCATCATCATTACTTCCAACCACAATAATATTGTGAGAATCATGTGAAATGGAAGTCGCCACTGCCCCTTCTTTCAGACCATAGCCTTTCAGATAGCCCATGCCAATATGCCCGGTATGGCGATGTCTCTCAATGACAGCAATCTTCAATATATCATCCGCCGCATTTACTTCTGATGCATAGCCTGCATCCGTTGTCACAATCTCTCCCGGCACCATGCCGATGACGCCCCGCGGTCTGACATTCTCAAAGCTGTCCTCAGTGAGCTTCTCCAGATTAAAGGTATGATGGACTTTATCAGAAAGCCATTCATCCACTGCCGGCACATTAATCGGTTCCAGCCGACCTTCCCGATACCAGATCTTCCCTTTGATAATCGTCATCTCCACATTGAAATCCGACAAATTATCAAACACAGCAAAATCCGCCTGATATCCCGGCGCAATGGCACCTCTGCTGGCCAGCTGAAAATATCTGGCCGGATGATGGGTAGCTACTTTAATGGCAATTATCGGATCCACATGATATTTCTGAACCGCCTTTCGGATAATAGCATCCATATGTCCAAAATGAAGCAGATCATTCGGATGTTTGTCATCAGTGCAGAACATACAGTGCTCATAATACTGCGGCACTAAAAGTCCGGCAAGGGCTTTCAGATTTCTTGCTGCCGTTCCCTCACGGATCATAATATACTGTCCCTTGCTGAGTTTTTCCAATGCTTCATCCATAGATGAACATTCATGGTCCGAATAAATACCAGAGGCTACATAGGCGTTCAGTTCCTTGCCGGAAAGTCCCGGTGCATGACCATCAATTCTGCGATGATATTTATGGGCGGCAGTAATTTTCTGAAGTACCTCCACATCTCCCTGTATCACGCCGGTGTAATTCATCATTTCTGCCAGCCCCTGAACTCTGTCATAATCATAAAAAGGATCAATGGCGTGATAATCCAGTCTTGCCCCGGATTCATCAAGGGGTGTTGCCGGCACACAGGACGGCAGCATAAAACGTACTTCCACAGGCAGGCCTTCTGTAGCCTGTATCATATAATCGATACCATCCGTGCCAAGGACATTGGCAATCTCATGAGGATCCGTGATCACCGTTGCGGTACCATGGGGCAAAACAGCCTTGACAAACTCTGCCGGAGCCACCAGACTGCTTTCCAGATGGATATGGGCGTCAATAAGCCCCGGAGTCACAATTTTGCCCTGCATATCAAGTTCCTCTGCACCATCATAATGCCCAATTCCTGCAATGACACCGTTTTTGACTGCAATATCCCCATGTGAAAGTTCATTGGTAAACACATTCACATAAACAGCATTTTTCAAAACCAGTTCTGCTCTCTCACGACCTGATGCCACCCGCATGAGCTGCTGTTTTTCAGCCGCTCTTTTGTTAATGATACTGGTGTAACTTTCCCTTGATGACATGCAAACACCCCCTGCAATTAATCGATCATGTATCATGAATCGACACCAAAATCTTCCCTGACCAAAAATGTTAAAGTGCTTCTCCTAAAAACAGATAATACGGCATACTGTCTTTTTCAGGTACATTGACTTTCCCATGAATCAGCGGTCTCAGATAACGAACCATTTCTTCTGTTACATCATTGCCGGCTTCATTGATCCATTCCGTCGGAATCTTCTTCTCGGCATTGGCAATCTGCTGCACATCCGCGCCTTCATAGACAACCTGATACGGTTCATCAGATATTCTGCGGACAATAGACATTTCTCCGCTTCTGCCTTCCAAAGCCAATGATACTCCCTTTAATCCCAGCTGCCAGCTTTCCTCGATATCTGTCGCCGATGCCATATGTGCTGCACATCTCTGCAGTACATTGATCTCTACCGAACGGACTTTACAACCGAAAGTTTCCGCAACCAGGTTTTCAAGGCACTTGCCGGTTCCGCTTAATGTCGCATGCCCAAAGGCATCCACAGCCGAAGTTTCTGCACTGATATATTGTCCTTTGTCATCCCTGAGTCCCTCTGAAACAGCAATCACAATATGTTCTCTCTTCTCAAACTGCTCCCGGATATCTTCAATAAACTGCTCTTTTGAAAATGGATGTTCCGGCAGATAGATCAGATGGGGAGCCTGACTATAGCTGTTTCTTGCCAGTACGCTGGAAGCTGTCAGCCATCCGGCATCTCTTCCCATAATCTCTGCGATCAGAACACTTCTTGTATTATATATATACGTATCATGTGCCATTTCCAGAATGGAAGCTGCCACATAACGGGCCGCTGATCCGAATCCCGGTGTATGATCTGTCACCACCAGATCATTGTCAATGGTTTTCGGAATACCAATGACTTTTACATCCATCTGGTGCTTTTTCACATACATGCTCATCTTACCGACAGTATCCATAGAATCATTCCCGCCGATATAAAAGAAATATCGAATGTTATATTTGCGGAAAATTTCCACAATATTGTCGTATTCGCTGGAATCCTGGTTGATATCCTTCAGTTTTCTTCTGCAGGAACCCAGGTACATAGACGGGGTCACCTTCAGCACCTTCAAATTTTCTTCATTGTTTTCAAAAATCTCTGTCAGATTCACAAGCCGTTCATCCATCAAACCTTCAACACCATTTCTGGCTCCATAGAGTACATCAATCTCATTACTTTCAAGGCAGCCTTTGATCACACCGGCAAGACTGGCATTGATGGCCGTTGTCGGACCGCCGGATTGGGCAACGATTGCGTTTTTCATCATCTTCACTGTCTGTTCCTCCAAAAACGAATTTCTTCACCGACGCTTTTCATATAGAAAAAGCGGTAAATTTTTTTGTATCATAACACTTTACGACGGGCCTTGTCAATTTACAGCCCACCCAATCAATAATTTAACAAATTTATGTAGATTTAATTTGACTTCCTGTCATAAACAGGTATAATAGGTATGATAGGTAGATGGGTTAGCACTTTTGCTGCTGTTCATCTCACATCAGGATGCGCAGACGTATCCTGCACATCTCAAATTTCAAACTATTTTAACATATAACTGAGGAGGGACTTTATGCCACGTCATTTATTAAACCCAATGGACTTTTCTGTTGAAGAGCTGGACAAGTTAATGGACTTAGCCGCAGATATCGAACACAATCCTGCCAAATATGCCCATGCCTGTGAGGGAAAGACTCTTGCTACATGTTTCTATGAACCAAGTACTCGTACCCGTCTGAGCTTTGAAGGTGCTATGTATCATCTTGGCGGCCATGTTCTCGGATTTTCTTCTGCTGCTTCCAGCTCCGCTGCAAAGGGTGAAAGCGTTTCTGATACAATCCGTATGATCGGCTGTTACGCAGATATCTGCGCAATGCGTCATCCAAAGGAAGGTGCTCCAATGGTTGCATCCATGAAAGCCAAGATTCCAGTAATCAATGCTGGAGATGGTGGTCATCAGCATCCGACTCAGACAATGACAGACCTTCTGACAATCCGTTCTTTAAAAGGTCATCTGAATAACCTGACCATCGGTCTTTGCGGTGACCTGAAGTTTGGCCGTACTGTTCATTCCTTGATCGAAGCTTTGTCCCGTTATGACGGCATTCGTTTCCTCCTCATTTCTCCACCTGAACTGCGTGTACCGGAATACATCATTGAGATGCTGAAGCAGAAGAATATTCCATACACAGAAGTTCAGAGCCTTGATGATGCTATCAGCGAACTGGATATTCTCTACATGACACGTGTTCAGCGTGAACGTTTCTTCAACGAAGATGATTACATCCGTATGAAAGACTGCTATATCCTTAACAAAGAGAAAATGGCTCTTGCCAAAGATGATATGCTGGTTCTTCATCCACTGCCTCGTGTCAACGAGATTTCCGTTGAAGTTGATGACGATCCAAGAGCAGCTTATTTCAAACAGGCTCAGTACGGTATGTACATCCGTATGGCACTCATCCTGACATTACTTGAAATCAAAGTGGAGGTATAATTATATGTTAAATATCAGTGGATTAGACAATGGTATCGTTTTAGATCATATTCCTGCCGGTATGAGCATGGAAATCTACAAGTATCTGAACCTTGGCAAATTAGACACTCAGGTTGCGATTATCAAGAATGCCAGCAGTAAGAAGATGGGCAAAAAGGATATCATAAAAATTGCCGGCAGCCTCGACAGCATTGATCTGGATGTCATCGGTTTTCTGAATCATAAGATTACAGTTAACATCATCACAAACGGCAAATTTTCTGAGAAGAAGACACTTCACCTGCCAAAGAAACTGACAGATGTTATTCGCTGCAAAAACCCAAGATGTATTACATCCATCGAACAGGAACTGCCGAATGTCTTTCTTCTGACAGACGCAGAGACAGCAACTTACAGATGCATGTACTGTGAAGAAAAATATACCAAATAATCATTACACATAGAACACAAAAGGACGCGCTGTATCGAATCTTCATTGTTTCGGACAGCGTGTCCTTTATCTTTTCTGTAGTCTTAGTACAATAATTTTGAGGTAATACTCTTCTTATCTTATCGTTTTGAGTTTCTGTATGGCCATCACTTTCGCGTGCTTATCTTATGATCCCGCTTCATCTGCTCTGTCTTTTCTATATAATAAACCATCTCTGCATTCGATCTTCCCCTGATTGATCAGGTCAATATAGCGTGTCCAGGCATTGTGAGCAATGATGACCATTTCTATACCCGCGCGCTGATTAATATGCAGCGTCTTCATATACTTTGCCAGAACTTCATCTTTTGTCATGGGCTTTGTCAGCATCTCACAGGCAATCTGCGACAGCTGATGTTCCTTGGCAATATTGTCTCTGACAATTTTGGAAATGTCGGCCTTCCTTTCTACAGACTGGTGTGCAATGACGTAAGTCTCATACGGCAGTTCTGCCACTTTCTCCATAGACATAAGTGCTTCCTTCACATAAGCCATATAAGGCAACTTTGAAACACGCAGAACATCTTCCGACACAATTGCATCACCGATACAGCAAATGCCATCCGGCGTCACGACGCCTGTATGTCCGACAGAATGCCCCGGCAGCGAGATCAGCTGAAACACCGCATCATCAATCTGTATTCTCGACTGTTTCATGTCTATGCCTTTTATATGTATATTCTCCGGATAAAAAATGGCCTGCGTCTGTTTTGCATGTTCTACAGTATCAAAGCCCATATCCCGTATCATATTTTCAGGAGATGCAATGGCATCAGCTTCTTCCTGTGATGTGTAAAAAACAATATCCGGGAACTTTTCCAACAGTAATGCGTTATTGGCCACATGATCAATGTGTACATGGGTAAGAATCACAGCCCTGACTTTCCAGTGCCGTTCATCCAACATCTCCATTAAACGTGTGGATTTCATTGGTCCTGAATCAATCAGAACCAACTCATCTTCTGTCAAAAAATATCCCGGAACAAAAGCATTACCAATGGATACATATCCTGTTCTCTCAGTCAGTTTATGCCATTCCATCCTACAATGTTGCATCCATGACCGCTTTGATCGTATGCATACGATTCTCAGCTTCATCAAAAACAACAGACTGTGCAGATTCAAAAACTTCATCAGTCACTTCCATCTCACTGATACCAAACTTCTCACCGATCTCCTTGCCGATGGTTGTCTTAAGATCATGGAAAGCCGGCAGGCAATGCATAAAGATGGCTTTCTCTCCTGCATTCTCCATCACCTTCTTGTTCACCTGATATGGTGATAACTCTTTGATTCGCTTTGCCCAGACTTCATCCGGTTCACCCATAGATACCCAGACATCTGTATAGATAACATCTGCACCCTTTGTACCAGCTTCTACATCCTCTGTCAGTGTAATGCTGCCGCCTGTCTCCTTGGCAATTGCTTCACACTGTGCCACAATATCAGCATCCGGGAAGTATTCCTTACATGTGCATGCTGTGAAATGCATACCCATCTTCGCACAGACAACCATCAGGGAATTGCCCATGTTATAACGGGCATCGCCCATATATGTCATCTTGATACCTTTCAGGTATCCGAACTTCTCACGAATTGTCATAATATCAGCCAGCACCTGTGTCGGATGGAACTGATTGGTCAGACCGTTCCAGACCGGTACACCGGCATACTTCGCCAGATCATCCACGATGGACTGGTCAAAACCACGGTACTCAATACCATCATAAATACGTCCAAGTACACGGGCTGTATCTGCAATGCTCTCCTTCTTGCCAATCTGTGAAGCAGACGGATCAAGGAAAGTAGTGTGCATACCAAGATCATTGGCAGCCACTTCAAAAGAACATCTTGTTCTTGTACTGTTCTTCTCAAAAATCAGAGCAATATTCTTGCCAGGGTGATTCAAAGTCGGAATTCCCTGTTTCTTCTTTGCCTTCAATTCATCTGCATGATCAACTAAATATAAAATCTCTTCCGGTGTAAAATCAAGTAACTTTAATAAATGACGTCCTTTTAAATCCATAACAATACCTCTTTATCTTTCTAGTATAACTTCTTAGTTTTAACTTATCTCATTTTATCTGATGATTTAAGCCATCCTATTAACAACTAACGGCTCAAAATCGAAACTGTGTATAAGTATACACTTCTTTTTTGAATTATGCAAGTGTTATTCATTAATTTTGTAAAATTATACACATTCTAATTGATATATGCACAGTTTATGCAATACATATGCATAATTAAACGTTTCTATCCAGGCTATTCGCTATCCATGTTCTTCAAAACTGTCTCATACAGTGTACTAATCGCATCCAGATCAGCAACGGATGCTTTTCTGATTGTTGATTTCATTAATCAGTTATCTCCGTCTTTAATCACCCATTTGCCAAAACGTTTGCCGCCTACTCTGACAAGGACGCCTCTTTGCTGCAAATCAGGTAGAATTCTTTTTATTGTTCCCAATGAAATGCCTGTTTGATCATGGAGCATTTTCTGTGTTATAGAAGGATTGTCATGAATAAGACAGCAAATGCTCTTCTCTCCCTCAGATAAATGCCCCAAAGTTACAGCTTTGTTTTCTAAAGTCTCATTTTCATATTCTAATGTCTCACTCTTTTTCTTCAAAGTCGCAGTTCCATATCCTAAAGTCTCATTTTCTGCTTTCTTAGTCTCGTTTCTTCTCCTTTCAATCGCACAGTTGGCTTCTCTCACCATATCAACATCCGTTTCATAATCAAAGGAATACATCTCATTCAACGGAACAATGATTCTAAATACATCTCCTTCAATAAACTGTGGTTCTTCTCCCGAATAAAATTTGCTGTATTTATACAAATTGCGTACACCTGACCCCAGCTGATCTGCATATCCAATATTACGGAAAAACGATGCTATGATCGGATTTTTAGGATTAGGTTCAATATTATTTTGTGTGAAAACAGCATCCTGTGAAGCTCGATTTGCATTCTCAATATACATTCTTGTTTTCTCTATGATAAATTTTGCCTGATAAGAACTTGTATATTCCCGATGAATCAAAGTATTCGCAATCATTTCCCGAGTAATAATATTTCGAAGGCTCTTTCTCTGATCAGCTTCCATATAAAACTTGTCTGGAAGATGCTTTCTTCCAAACGCCATCAACTGCTCGTAGCTTTCAATCAAATTCGTCTTGATAATTTCACGGTCATCATATCTATCCACATTCACTTTGCGAAGAAGTGCATCTGTCACATAAGCCGGAGCCACATCTAAAATCACATCATCCTTTCCCAACAACATAATTGCTGCAAGATTAAATCCCTTTTTTCCAGTCACTCGATCCATGCTATATAAGCGGGCACTTTTCAACAGTTCCTCATCCGACATTTTGCTCCAGGGATGAATTCCGCTGCTGTTATTGGCCGCCATAATCCGTATCTTTAGCAGCAAGTCCAATCTCAAGTCTTCCATTCTCGCATAAGGATAAACTTTTCTCTCAGTAAATATCTCCTGCTTGCGAATGTACATCTGTGCAATCGTACCTGTCCCTGTCACCTTAACATCCGCATCATCCAGCCTATCGTAAATAACCTTCTTATAGCTATGTACTTCTGCACTTGGCGGAATATAAATATGGATAATCGTACGCTTCTCATCATATTGAATAATCTCAGGCACCAAATAAACTGTAGGAGCAAATAATGCCGGATTGCTGATAACTTTGATAAAATTCTTCACCATATCCGGAGCCGCCTTTTCGGGAACGCCAACAACAGTTCCATCATCCAGCACCCCAAGAAAAATATCCCCGCCAAACCGATTCAAGAAAGAACATACCGTCTCATAAGTATCTGATTCAATTCCATTGCCGCACCGCTTAAACTCTACTGCTATGGTTTCTCCGATTGTAAGAATAGTATTTAATTTGTTTAAATCCATTCTGCCACCTCTCAAAAAATCGAATATATGTTCTTTTATCATTTTACCATATTCTATGAAATTATTCCAGTAAAAATTAAACCTAAAAAATTAAACATCCTGGAATTTTTGTATTTCTTTATTTCTAATCCAATAATCTGTCAAAAAGACGTACTTTCTTCAATTACTCAGGTCCTATTGTTCAATCTTTATTCTTTCCTGTGCCATCAAAACCATTTTCTCAAAGGACTGTGCAAACTTTTCATCATCCTCCGATGTCCTCTTCCTCGGTCCTTTCATGTGGCTCTTATGCGTACTTCGTCTGGCTTTTTTGTTCAAATGGCGTTCCATCAACATCTGATCAATGTTGTCATTGGTGTACCATTTACCGGATTGATGAATGGCATACGCTCCTTTTCCCAACGCCATTGCTGCCACACCGTAATCCTGAGATACAACAATATCTCCCTTCCGACAAATACTGATCAGCTTATAATCCACTGCATCCGCTCCGGCTCCGACAACAATAACTTTGCTGTAACCAGATGATAATACGTGATTTGTATCGCACAGCAATGTTACCGGCACTGCATGCATTTTTGCAACTTTCTCTACAATAGCAACCACCGGGCATGCATCCGCATCGACAAATATCTGCATTACTTTTTTGCCCCTTTTCCTCTAAATTAACATTTTATGAAAATAAACTCAGCTGCTCATATTCTGCCTGTCTCTTCAGTATCACCGGTTCCTGACGCAAAATGACCTGCATCTTTTCATTATCAAACCAATCTTCCAGCTGTTCTTTCTCCAAAATCAACGGCATTCGATCATGGACTTTGATCATTGATTCATTCGCCGCAGTGGTCAGAATCACAAATCTCCGCTCATTGTCAAACCAGTCACAGAAACCGGCTAAATATAGTACCGACGCATCCTTTCTGATAAATGTATTCTTTTCTCTTAAACGATTCCATTCATAGAATCCACTGGCCGGGATCACAATCCGATGATACCAAATACCATTACTGAAAGACGGTTTGTCCAAAACTGTTTCTGCCCTCGCATTAATGACCAGATTCTTTCCCTTTTGCAAGGGGAATCCCCATTTACAAAGTGACAGCTGCAAGCCATGCTCAGTTTTCTCTATAATCGGTGCTGTGTTTGTTGGCTGGATATCATCTTGAAACTGTTCTGTACAGATTTTCCTGTCTATATCCAAACTATGTACCACATTACCAATTTCATCCAGCCAGTTAGTATTAATATAATATCTGCCGCACATATTGGTTACCTTCCCTTTCGTCTATTTTGCATGTTTATCCATTCCTATTGCTTTGTACTATTTTTAATTTGCATCGTCTCTCGCAACTGGAATATAAACCATCTTTAAAGGGATCATTTTCCTGTATTTTTCACTGAGATCTTCATAATATTTCAAAATCAAATCGACTAGTTCTGTTCCATTAATACCACGGATAATAGGTGTATTATCCAAATATTTCTGAGCATTTTTTGTATAATTTGAAAGTGTTACAAAAAGACCGTAATCACCCTCCCGCATTGCACCCTTCAAAGATTGAATCGTTGTTTCTTTTATATCACTGTCCTGACTCTTTACCTGCACCACTATACGTGGTGGCAGCTCATCTTTATATGCAGTAATATCAATCCCACTGTCCCCGCCATGAGGCGACACAGTTGTTCGATAGCCCATTGCACGCAGCAAATCCGCCACAAATTCTTCCAAATCATAGCCCTTCAGATTTTTACTGAGTTCTTTGAGTATAAAATCTCTGGTAGACTCGATAATATCATCCGCTGTTGCGGCAACACTTTCATCTTCCTCGTTCGTTTCAGACACATGATTGTTGAAATCTTTATCCAATGCTGACAGAAATTCATCTGCATAATTCTTCACTGCAAAAAAAGACATTGCAGAACCAATTTCATACAAAGCGCCCTGGGAAAAAAATGTTCTAGGTAAATGCCTCAGCCATTTGACATCTCTCTGCTGCACATACTCACCTGCAGACGGTGCATAATGATAATCGCTTTCAATCACACCAATATTAATCTTACGATCACTTTTTGAAGAGAAAATCACGTAGTCGCCAATCTGAGCCTCATGCATAAATCGAAATAGCATCCCCGAACTCGTTGGAACAGATCCCTTCTTGGCATCCGGATATGCCTCTATGTATCGCTCTTTAAAAGCAGTTCTTGTTGCTTCTACCTGTGAAAGATTCCCAAAGACATGCCAACCAATCGCAATCTTATTGTCAGTCAAAAATAATTTATCGTCTTGAGTATGGATGCCCCACACTCGTGTATCATCGTTCATTTATGTTCTCCTCCGAAGCATTCTCTTTTGAAATCTATTTTTGGTGCAAACCCCTTTTTAATATTATTTTTTCTCTCCATAAGGTGTTATCTCTTCCGCTACCATACCTAGTTCCTGTTCCTGGCCAAAAGAATATGTAATTATTTTTGATTCTTGTCGCGGCATTTCCACATGGTCTGTCCAGAGCTCACACTGTCTGAGAACCGTATTAATGGCATAATCATAGTCTTCCGGCGGATATTTGTGTCTTTTAAGTAATCTTTTAACCATCTTTCTCATAGATGCCCTTGCTGTTTCTTTCTTCTGCAGTTTTCAAAAGTTCTTTAATAACTTCTTCATTTGTAATCAGACCATTATAATATGAATTCATTAAACGGGCAATTTTCTCAGAAAATTTCTGTGATTGTACAACTTTGGTTCTCTTATAAAGAGACACCTGCTCGGCCATTAACTTTTTCAATATCTCAACAGCAATATTTTTCTCTTTCAATCTGGATATTTCATCTAAAACAGCCGTGTCAAATAAACTGAAACTTTCTCCGCCAGTTTTGCTGCTGTCAAATAAACTAATAACACCTTCACTTTGAATGGCTGCCTTCAGAAGTTCATTAATCTGCGCGTTGATTTCTTTAAGTGATAAACTCTTTCCGCCTTTACCTCCATAAGTAATTTTAATGACCGTTGAACGCACTACCTCCATATATGCAGCTTCATGTCTCTCCTGTTCTGTCGTCAAACTGGAGCACAGCGAATTGGCCTGCTTTTGTCAGATTAATACTTCTAGTATATCACACAATGGTCAACTCCGACATATTCCTGCTTCATTCTGATAAAGAAGTTCCAATAATTTTTTTACCGGCAAAATAAAAACAGAGAGATAAATCACTATCTCCCTGTCAATATTTCTATTCTTTTATCCGCTCTCTAACCATCATCAACGCATACCCCAGCAAATTCTGTCCTCTCCATTTCTCCGGTTCCATTCTATTCGAATCCTTCATTGACAAACCGATTCCCCATATCCGGTCATTAACCGTACATTCTGCATATATGATAAAATTCATGATATTTCTGCTTTAATGTTCCATATTTTCCCGAAGTGCGAATACCATAAATTTCTTCTATACTATATGGCAATGTCGATAGCGACTCCCTGGATGCAATCACATAATAATTATCCGTTTTCTGAATTGTCTCTGCAAATTCTACAGTTCGAATAAATTCATTTCCTTCGTCTATAAATATAATGCTGTCAGATATTTCACTCAGTTGTCCTTTCCACAAAGCGCCTTCCAATACATAGCATTTCTTATCACAGACCAATTCTACCGGAGTACCCGAAGGATTATTTACGTATTCCCGTACCATATCAACCAATGTCGTCTTTCCAGTTGCACTTTCTCCACGAATGATTGTCAGATTTCTTTTCAGTTCAAAGTCATATTTTAAGTACTTGGTAGAAACAATAACCCTGTGTTTTCCTTTCATGGTACACCTCCTCCATTAGACAAACTCTCCGGCTATAGACACCAGTTCCTCCATCGAATGAACAATTTGATCTGTATTCAAAATATGCACTGTAAACGGTTCTTTTCCAAAATCCATTAAATGTAAAAGGTTTACCGTCCTATCTTCTGTTTCTGCTATTTTAAGCAGCCACTTTGCACAATTATCTCCACAAGTCGAAGCGTTAAAAATCTTGTCTTTTTCAAACTTTACAAGAATCAGCGTTTTTACACCTCCGGACAATCCAACAGGAGGAATTTTTCCAAGTACAGGGCTGTCAATCACTCCGCTGTCCAGAACCGTAGACTGATCGACATCCTGAATCATCTCTTTCACAAATGGATCAACAATCCAGCTATCTTCATAGTCATATTTAAAATAGGCTGCTGTATTGTAAACTGATTCCTTCATATTTCCATAATAGATATTTAACATTCTACTCACTTCCCTCTTAATCTAAAATTTATATTCATTATACGCTCTGCTTTATCTATTTTTTACCAGCTATTTAGTTTATATTATAAGCAAGCCTGAGAATGAAGTCAATTTATTTCACCCCGTTCTGACTTATCCTCCACAAATATTTCAATTTCCGAACAACGCTTTAATTTTATACAGCAAAATCTGCTGCTTTCAATTTCCGATAATAAACATAAAACATCGGTGCCGTCGTGCACACGGCAATGGTATCTGCAATCGGTTCTGCCAGATAAACACCCATAACCGCATCCGGACATAGATGAGGCAAAATGAAAATAAGCGGTATCAGTATGATGATCTTTCGCCAGATGGTGAGAAATATGGCTTTCGATGCCTGATCCAGTGCCACAAAGCTGTACTGACAAGCCACCTGTATGCCGTAGATCAAAAGCATCGCCAGATACACACGCATACTTTTCCGGGTAAAGGCGATCAATGCTGCATCACTTGTAAATACAGATGCGACGGCTGCCGGCATTGTCATACAGATCAGCCAGATAAGAAAGGAACCGCTGACACAGCATATCAGCAATAGACGAAATGTCTGCCTGACCCTGGAAATATTCTTTGCCCCCAGATTGTAGCTAAGCAGCGGCTGTGCCCCCTGTACAAGTCCCGGCAGAAGAAGCATCACAAACTGCATCACACTGTTGAGTATACTCATGGATGCCACCGCCATATCACCGCCGTATCTTTGCAGGGATGTATTAAAGCTGATGGCCACCATATTTTCTGTCAGCTGCATCAATGCCGGTGACGTGCCGAGTAAGATACACGGGCCAATCAGCCGCCCGTCAAAACGAATATTTCTGAAATATAAATGCAGTTTACTTTTTCTGCCTGTGAGATAACGAATGACAAAGCATGCCGACACGCCCTGTGAAATAACAGTTGCCCATGCTGCACCTTTAACACCCATGCCGAAACCATTCATTAACAATGCATCCAGCGCAATATTGGCCACTGCTCCCACCGCAATATTTTTCATACTGATCAGCGTTTTCCCCTGGGCTGTGATAAATGCATTCAGCCCCAATGTCAATTGTGTAAACAGCGTCCCCAAGCAATAAATATTCATATAATCTACAGCATACCGAATCGTGTCGTCACTGGCACCGAACAACTGCAGGATTCTCTTTCCGAAAACGAGCATGATTCCCGTCAAAACAATCGATAGAACAATCAACAGCCATGTACAACTGCCCATGATTTTTTCTGCCTGCCGGTTATCACCTTTTCCCATATAAATAGACGCTTTTGGTGCGCCGCCCATACTCACAAGGGCCGCAAAAGCAGAAATTGCCAAAATCACGGGGGCTGTTACACCGACGCCTGCCAGGGCCTGCTTCCCAGCTCCCGGAATACGCCCGATAAACATTTTATCCACAATATTATATAAAATATTGATGAGCTGTGCAGCCACCGCCGGAACCGCAAGCTTGAGAAAAGCTCTCACTACAGGCATGGAAGCCAGCAAATCATTTTCTTTTTTTAATTCTTCATTTTTCAAAAAATCACCTTCAAACTATGGCTCCATTATAGTCTGAAGGTGATCCTCTTAAAAGTAATTATCCAATTTATCAGTCACTCATAAATTACATAGCTGCTTATATCTTCTTGCACATCGGAATCAACATCCCACCCACTGCATTTCCAAGGCTGATCACAACCACGCACAGAAATGCTCTTGCGGACCACATCTGCGCCACTGACACATAGAACATATCCGCAATGCAATGCTCGAATCCGCAGAGAATGAATCCTGCCACACAAACGAACAGAATCAATGGATTTTTTGTCTGTTTATAGCCTTCCACTGCAATGTACATCAGTGCCCCGCAGAATATGCCCAGGATAAACAGGCTGATGAGGCTGTCATCCACTTTGATCTGACACATACTCTGAGCCTTTTCGGAAATGCCGGCAATCCTGCTGCCAAGCACCCCCATGGCCGCCAGCCATGTACCGGCCAGATTGCCTACCCAGATAATGACCAGATCAATGATATAGGATTTTGGCTGTTCCACCGCATAGCCGACTTTGCCTGTGAACAGGTTCAAACCATGCACACAGATAGAATACAGTCCCGCCGTAAACATCAGCGCCCCCACAATCTTATTTTCCAAAGATAAAAACACAATACCGCCTATTCCGATGGCAGCACCCGCCAGCACAGCCAGGGCAAATAGTCTCACATACTTTCTCATACTCTGTACCTCCAAATTCTCATTGAATTTCTGTAATGCTCCGGCGTCAGCCAAATTCACCTGAAATCACCAACTGCCCCAGGACTTCATGCCACTCCGCCTACAAGCACGGGCTTTGGCTCGTTGCTCGCGTAAAAAAAGCCGGCCGCTGAGCATCACTGCCCAGACGGTCGACATTCAAATCCATTCATACTTCCTGTGGTCAATTCCACTTCCGTCAGTCGTATAAACTAGCTTTATCATACTGAAACTTCACCTGCTTGTCAAGCCATTTTCTGCTTTTTCACATGACAGCCATTTTCTGCTTTTTACGCATGATTGATATTGATGTTTAATTACAATGACATGGCTGTTCAGCAAATTCAGCATTCTTTCGAAATTTCCAGCCATAGTCCTATTAATCATTCGGACAACAATTAAGCTAGCAGGCCTTTCAGCACTTTCACACAGCCCTCTATTCCCAATTCGCCGGAATTCAGCACGATATCATAATTGCGGTAATCATCCCATCGCTTCATGGTATTGGCTCTGTAATAGTTGGCTCTCTTAGAGAAAGCTGTTGGTCACGCCCTCCTCATACTGTTCAATCTGTTCCACGGAAATATCATATTTTCTGGCAACACACTCAAGAATTTCTCTGCCGTAACATGGCATTTTGCATTCTTTTGCCAGCAACTCACCAATTCTGGTGCCGCCGCTGCCAAATTCTCTTTCTATTGTTATATACTGGTACTTCATCCGACTCGCCTTCCTTCTTACGCTGCCTTATGACGCCTGATCAAACTGGCTGTTGTACAGATCCGCATAGAAACCACCTTTTGCCAGCAGTTCCTCATGATTGCCGCTTTCGATAATATCGCCGTCCTTCAGTACAAGGATCAGGTCAGCATTTTTAATCGTGGACAAACGATGGGCAATCACGAAGGATGTACGATTCTGCATCAGCGCATCCATGGCTTTCTGGATCTGAAGCTCTGTTCTTGTATCCACGGAACTTGTGGCTTCATCAAGGATCAGCATCGGCTTATCTGCGATCATGGCTCTTGCGATGGTCAGCTGCTGTTTCTGGCCCTGTGACAAACTGACCTGATCATTAAGGATCGTATCATAACCATGCGGCAGTGTACGAATAAAGTGATCCAGGCCTACCGCCTTACATGCCGCCTCTATCTTCTCTTCTGAAACATTCTCTGTGTTGTACACCAGGTTTTCTCTGACTGTACCTTCAAAAAGCCAAGTATCCTGAAGTACCATACAGAATTGTGCACGCACTTCTTCACGCTTCACATCACGGGTTGAAATACCGTCGATTTTGATATCGCCTCCCTGTATCTCATGGAAACGCATCAGCAGATTCACCAGTGTCGTCTTGCCGGCACCCGTCGGTCCTACAATCGCAATCTTCTGTCCCGGCTTTGCTTTGGCTGAAAAATCATGAATAATGATCTTGTCTGTGTCTTCATAGCCGAATTTGACATGCTCAAAATCCACATAGCCCTCTGCCTTGTCAAGCTTCTCCGTTTTATCGCTTTCATCGGACATTTCCTCCGCCTCCAGGAAAGCAAATACACGCTCACCGGCTGCTGCAGCGGACTGCAGTGACTGAGTTGCCTGTGCAATCTGCGCAAGGGGCTGGGTAAACAAACGGATATACATCATAAATGCAACAATGACTTCAAATCCGATATAGCCCTTCATCGTCAGCACAGCACCCATCACACAGACAGCCACATAACCAAAATTGCCGATAAAGGCCATCAAAGGCTGCATCAGACCGGAAAGACTCTGTGCCTTAAAGGCGCTGTCTCTCAGGTTATTATTCAGTTCATCAAAAACTTTTTTAGCATTTTTCTCGCCATTATAAGCTTTGACAACTGTATGTCCGGAATAAATCTCTTCAATATGACCATTTAATGCACCGAGATTGGCCTGCTGCCTTGAAAAATATTTCTGTGAATGACTTGTAATCAGGGACATCAGTCCGAAACCGATCATAGTTGCGATCACTGCTGTCAGCGTCATAATCACATTGGTCTTAAACATCATGATCAAAGAACCGAAGAACAAGGCCACCGCTGATACCAGGTTGCCGATACTCTGGTTCATGGACTGAGAAATCATATCCACATCATTGGTGACTCTTGAAAGCACATCACCTGTAGATGTCTTATTGTAATAGGACATCGGCAGACGATTGATTTTGCCCGAAATATCGCTTCGAAGCTGCTTTGTCACATTCTGGGTGACCGTTGCCATAATAAACTGCTGTCCAAAGGACAAAACCGCACTGCCCACATAAAAAGCCACCAATGTCAGACCGATGGACTTGATACGTTCCATATCAATACCTGTTGCTATGCCCTCTGTAATCACCTTTGTCAGATCTGACAATTTATCCGGACCGAGGATTGTCAGAATCGTACCGGCCACAGCACAGATCAGCGCAACAACAATCACTGCCAGATAACGTTTACAATAGCGGATGATCTTCATCCATGTTCCTTTAAAATCTTTTGATTTCTCTGCAGGACGTCTGCCCATGCCCGGGCCCCGCATCCCACCTCTGTTATTTCTATTTTCCATTATGCCAGTTCCTCCTTTGAAAGCTGAGAGAAAGCAATCTGACGATAAACTTCACAATTCTTCATCAGTTCATCATGGGTACCCATTCCTGCGATCCTGCCTTCATCCAGAACAATGATCTTGTCTGCATCGCGGATAGTGCCGATTCTCTGTGCAACGATCAATCGGGTTGTATCGCCGCATTTTTCATCCAATGTCTGTCTCAGGATCCGGTCAGTCTTATAATCCAGCGCTGAGAATGAATCATCGAAGATCATAATCTCCGGATGGCGGCAAATAGCTCTTGCAATAGAAATACGCTGTTTCTGACCGCCGGAGAGATTCGAACCGCCCTGGGCCACAAAACCATCATAGGTATCCGGCAGTTTCTCTACAAATTCATCCGCCTGAGCTGTATGGACAGCATCGATAATGTCTTCTCTGCCCGCAGGTTTGCCGCCGTTTTCGCCATAAGCCACATTGCCTGCAACCGTGCCAGAGAAGAGAATCGCCTTCTGGGATACATAACCGATTCTGTTTCTCAATGCTTCCTGGGTATATTCTTTCACATTCATGCCGTCAACCAGCACTTCTCCTTCCGTTGCATCATAAAATCTCGGAATCAGGTTGATAACCGTACTCTTGCCACAGCCGGTAGAACCGATGAAAGCCACCGTATCTCCCTTATGGGCTGTAAATGTAATGTCTTCCAGCACATTCTTCTCTGCATCCGGATACTTGAAGCTGACATGACGAAACTCTACTTCACCTGTCATACCCGCCTTGGCTTCTGTCTCCGCACCATCCTCAATGGCCGGTTCTGTATCCAGTACCTCATTGATACGCTTTGCAGCAACGGATGCACGGGGTACCAGTACGAATATCATAACCAGCATCATGAAAGCCATCACAACCTGCATCGCATACTGGGAAAAGACAATCATGTCCGAGAATAATGTCAGCTTATCCTGCATACCCGCATCATTGATAAGATAAGCACCTACCCAGTAAACCGCCAGTGTCAGCCCATTCATGACAAGCATGATACCCGGCATCAGAATCGTCATGGTTCTGTTGGCAAAAAGCTGTGTACGCTTCAGTTCATCATTGGCCTTTTCAAACTTTGTTTCCTGATAATTCTCCGCATTATAGGCACGGACAACACGAAGCCCTGTCAGATTCTCACGCGTTACCCGGTTAATGTTATCTGTCAGAATCTGCAGCTTTCTGAACTTCGGCATTGCTACCATAACACAGGTTCCGACAATACACAGCAGTATAATGACTGCGATGCCTGTTGTCGCTGTCCACTGCCAGCTCTTTCCGGCAATCTTACAGATAGCCCACACAGCTGTCACCGGTGCCTTCAGAAAAACTTCTAATCCCAGCACCAATACCATCTGAACCTGGGTAATATCATTGGTTGAACGTGTGATCAGACTGGATGTTGAGAAACGTCCGATTTCTTCCATTGAAAAGGACTGCACTCTGTCAAATACCTGTCCTCGCAGATTGGCAGAAAAATTTGCTGAAATCTTTGCCGCGCAGACAGCAATACAGGCTGCCGTCAAAAGCGAGCCCACCGCACAGAGCAGCATCTTGCCTCCCGCTGCAAGTATATCTGCCATGGCACTGCCCTCTGTCTGAACAAGCACTGTCATGTCGGACATATAATCCGGCATGGTCAAATTCAGATAGACCTGTGCCAAAATCAAAAGAAAGGCAAGGCCAGCCAATGCCATATCTTTCTTTGTCAATTTCTTTAATAATTTGATCATTACTGCACTTCTCCTTTGATGTCATTGCAATTCCTGTTGAAACACATTCATTATCAGCACTCACTCTCTAAGAGTGCTAACTTTGAATGTATAAAAATACTTCAGTGCTGCTGAAGTATTTTATCGCAATAAACCGTTCAATATTGAACTGTTTATTTTTAAACTATTATAATATAAACAAAGAATTAGTCAAGGCCTTTTATATTTTTTTTAGAATTTTTTCTATTTGCCTTATTCGGATGCCTCATCAATCATTCTCTCCATATTGGCCATGGCATGATCCAGTACTTTATTAAAAATCGCTCTGTCTTCTGCATCAATACCGGACATCATCTGCTGATGCATCTCATCCCACACGGCGTTGATGCGTCTCACCAATTCTCTTGCCTCATCCGTCAGCGTATAATGCATATATCGTCTATCCTTTGTATCCGGTCTGCTCTCCAGATAATGCATCATGCACA
>Ga0129310_1001302_pt1 | contig 22412 bp, 6 predicted proteins | sample Go1ome_2_FD_94433 | JGI IMG/M metagenome (GOLD analysis project Ga0129310, IMG submission 94433) | Western lowland gorrila individual fecal microbial communities from Wisconsin, USA - Go1022A metagenome | ecosystem: Host-associated > Mammals > Digestive system > Large intestine > Fecal | place...
CGCTGAACTCTGTTCAGAGTCTTTCAGATCAGATGTCCATTTAGTTGTCTCTGTTCCATTGGATTTTCTGGTCACGTATCCGCTGCATAATGTCTGTGCTGTTTCACTGGTCACATCCTGAATTTCCACATGTGTGGTAATATCCGGTGTGTAACCTGCAAATTTACCAGCTTCATACTGATATGGAGCAGTCACTTCCACGGTCTTTTCTGTATTAGACCAGGAAATTGTGTCACCATTTTTCATGGTCGGTGTGATGTGATAAATCGTTCCTGCCTCAGCACCTTCAGATGTTGGAGCCTGCCATGTTCTCCATCCGGTCTCAGTATCTCCAGATTTTGTATACAGCATGCTTTCTTTCTGAATCTTGATCTCATATGCCGGTTCAGATGAACTATTCTGCCACTGGATCGTCTCACGACCGGATCCTGATACCGCTTTGATCACCAATGTCTTATGAAGGAAGTTTTCATTATTCTCATGCAACATAGATGTTTCAAATGTGGATTTATCCAACCGAGTCCAGTTTCCTTCTGAAATACTGTTATCAGATACGTTATCAGAATCTACCAACTGATAATAGTAAACAAGTGAATTGGATGCTCCAGAAGTACCATTTTCAATATTGACGTAATACTCTTTATTCGTCCATTTTGCAAAAGCATCCGCAGGACCGGTTGTTCTTACTGTAAAGGTCGGATTCTGTGTATCCACCTGGAAGGTAAGCATCTCATTCTGAGTTGTTGCATTATCTGTTGTACCAAATGTCCTGGTCACATTTCCTGCCAGATCCGTTACCGTTACCGTTACTTTGACGATACCATCATTCTTAATCGTATAAGTACTATCATAGGTATACTTAACGTTTGTTCTTTCATCCGTTCCAGCCTTCTTGTCCTCATACAGTGTAGAATCTTTGTATGTTCCATCCTGTAATGTCTCTCTCACTACAACGGACTGAATACCGGCTTTTACATCTTTGCCTTCTTCCGCTTTATCCTCTGCATGAATCTTTAATACCGGTTTTTCTTTTAACCAATAATCAGAATAATTATCTCCTGCAAAGGTATTTGTGTCGATGCCTTCTGTTACTTCTGAAACACTGCCATCCTCATTTTTCTTATATGCGATACCAGTTTTATTACCTGAAGTATCTGTGCCAAACAGATTATTCACCGTTACAGTTGTCTCCGGTGCTTTTGCTTCCAGCATCAGGACATCACTGTATGCATATGTGATATTTCCGGCTTTATCTGTTACTTTGACGTATACAACACCACGGAAATTCAGTGGAATTGCAGATTTGCCTGACTCATAATTCTGCCATCCAGATTCCGTCTCAATGCCAAGTTTGCTTAACTTATCTTCTGGCATTGGCTTTAATTCGGATGTTCCAGCCAGCAGTTTCGCATACTCATCTGAATCTGCCTCAGTACCCTGTGTCACATTCTGGTCATCCAGATAGTAGGAAATATTGTACTCTCCAGATAAATCAGAGTTTGCAGAAAGTCCGATGGTCTTTTTTACATTGAACCATTTGCCGAAAGTCATGTAGTTCAACACTTCAGCAATCGTAGAAGTATTGATTACATCATCACCGGCTTTCAACTGGATATCCGTCGGATTGGTTCTGTCCACATAAACCTGTCTGGTAACTTCCTCTGTCTTGTTGCCAGCCTCATCCTGCAACCATACCTTTAAGGTATAATATCCATCCTGTACAAATTTCTCCCGTTTCAGAATCTGAAAGAAATTGCCATTAGCAGAGATATTTGTTGGCAGGTTTTTATTTGTTCCAGCTTCCACTTCCTGCTGAAGATTGGAATCTGACACAATGTCTGCGGCATTCTTGCCATCACTGCTATCTGCACGGCTCAGTGAATAATGTACGCTTACTTCCGGATATGCATAGGTTGTAGTATCCTTTGCTTCTGTAAAATGTTTACCGTAATTGTAATCTTTACCAGTTGTATCCACATAGATACCCGGCAGATTTCCTACGGTATCACTTTCCACTTTTGCCTTATCTTCTGTGTTATACCATTTTGTATACCATGCATCTGCTCCAGTTGTACTTTCAGTTGCATTCTCTACTTTACTTCCTAACGGAATGCTATAGTTGTCTGATACTACTGTTTCACCGTCTGTTTTCAGACCATAAATCTGTTTTTCAAACTCAGAAATAGTAACGGTTTTCTCTACACCACAAGTCTGCTGACTTACTACAAAGCTATTAACAGTCGCATTGTCCTTGGACACACCTAGTTTTGTACCAACTGTTGTCTCTGTACTATTTCGTACTACAAACTGGAATGCTGTGCTCTTCGGTACGTTACCATTTAATGTAAGTTTTGTACCATCCCATCTTGCAAACCAGCCGCCGGTTTTGGTTATATCTGTATCTGTATCACTGAGCTTATTATCATGTGTAAAGTAAATCGTTCCGTCTGATTTCGTTAATTCAGTTTCACCCTGTTTTACTTTTATATCCTTGCTTCCGGATACCAATGTAAATGCAGGACTTCCAGAAATACTGCTGTCTGAAATACTATCCTCAGAAATACTCTGATTCAGGTACACATCAATCTCTGTCGGAGAAGCACTTGTCACATCCATTCCAAAGGATGCCTGCTTGTTGCTCCATGTATCTCCGGTCACATTCTCAGGTGCCACTTTCAGGGATAAATCTTTTCCATCATCTTTTACTACGATGTAGGAAACACCGTCATTGCTGTCTTCCCTGCCTTTACCGGTATAACTAATCGCGCGGAAGGATACTTTGTAACGGCCATTCTTCTCAAAATTATAAGTATTGATAAAGTCTGCTGTGCTTGTATCCATCGGCAGATTCGTCCAGTTTACATTTGCTTTGCTGCTTGTTTTTTCTGTCTCTCCGGTTGCTTCCAGCTCTGTGATCTTGTACTGGTAAACATCTGTTACTTCGTACTTGTTACCGTCTGTCTGCTTTGTTGCATTCTGTTCTGGTAATGTGAATTTGACATTCTCTGTCGCATTTTTCCATACAGAAAGTGCATCTTTATTCTTCTCATCGAGAGTAATCTCTGCAGCATTTCCACGCTGTGCTTTTATACCAGTGATAGTTACCGGATTGGTATCATCATTTGCGATTGCAGCTGATGTCACCGCGGAAATATTGCCTGCAGCATCTACTTCGCAGAAATACCAGGTGTATGCAGATTTATTTTCAACCCGCGGTGCTTGGGAAGCATCATATTTAACCCAGGCTGTTGTCGGATCTGTACCAGTTTCTGTACTTGCCTCAAATGTTGGTGCATCTGCAGATGCCGCTCTGCAAGTATAATACAATGTCATTGCATTATCAGATGTAATACCAGCTTTGTTCATCTCCTGAATTACTGTCTGGCTCTGATCTGTCGCATTTTCCTTTGTATATACATCACTACTGAATGCATAAATCTTCGTCTGATTTGTGCCTGCAAATGCCTTTGCGAGTGCAGTCTGTGCATTATAAGAAGCTACTTTCTGTGCATTTGTCGCATTTAATACATTCGCTACGCTGTAAAACTCCGGATCTGTCATGCTCGGTGCTACATTATCATGCAGAATGTATACCGGATCAGAATAATGATACTGACCTGCCTCATCTGCTACACGGAACATTACAGAATATACTTTTGTCTCATCTGCATTACTAAATAAGTCTTTGGACAATGTATAATTCTTTGTTCCATTGGCTGAAGCTATATCCTCTGTCAGTTTACTGTCTGTAACACCTGCTTTTGTATAAGAAACGTCTGCTGCATTCAACTGATCTGCTGCCACATATCCTTCTTCTACCACGTATTCCAGTGCCTCTGGTGCACCACTTGTGGTTTTGAATGCAATTTTTACATCCTCCGGATTCTGTAACCATTTCCAGGAGTCAGCTTTTGCGTTCTCTTCTTCGCCGGAAACTGTTGCATAATCACTAAGATTTGTAACATACGGTTTTAATGGTGCCGTCGGATCCCAACGACCATTCAAATCCATAGTTACATCAGATGACTTACCGTTTCCGTTTGCAGCTGTCAATGTAAAGGTAAGTGTTCCATCCGGACCGATTCTCTTCAGCAACTTGCTTAATGCAGTCTGGCTGCTTTCATCTGTCACATCTAACGGAATGCTGTAACTTGTTACACCCTGTGGAATCGTAATAGTTATTTTATCATTCTCATCAGCAGATGTAGCGTCTTTTGCTGTATATGCTACCGTCAGCTGATACGGAGACTGTGTCTCACCTTCAAAAGTTAATTTGATATCTGCATCAGAAGCTGCATAACCATTCTCTAACTTGTAGCTGTCATCTGACTGTTTGATCAGACCATTGCCATTGCCTGTCTGGCCATTTGTTGTTACATACAGTCCATCTGTACCTACCAGAGTCGGTGTCGCATCATCTTTGTTGATGACCAGCTTTGTCTCGCTGAAGTTACCGGCTTTATCATATAAACGAACGGTGTAACCAGCTGCGATACCATTTGGTGTATTCTTCTCTCCTATCGGAGCCAGTACAAATGATTGTGTTTCAGATGTATCCTTATCCTCTAATGAAATCTCAGTTTTCTGACTCTCGTCATTTGTCGGATAATATACAATCTTATCCAGACCGGATGAAATATCCTGATCATTATTGAACCAGCCTTTCTTCTCATCAGTCATACCAGATAATGTAACTGTAATATCATCTTTTGTCCATGCAGTAACATCAGCATTTGTTGAAAGGTCTAAGGTACCATCTACCTTCTGTGCCTTTAATACTTCTTCTCTTCCATGCTTAACAGCAATGTTATAACGTGGAGCTGTATTATCCGCATTCAGCATAGCATCAGCGGTAGTAGTCGCACTTCCATGATTTCCAGCAAAATCATTTACTGATACTTCTACGGTACCAAGGAAATCCTTTGCCTGAGTGATACTTGTCGGCCATGCAATGTAGAATTTGTATGTACCGTTCTCATCGACCTGATAAGTCTTGTCTTCCTGTGAGTTACTCTGTGTAAATTCAGATGCATCAATCTTGTACTCTGCAACAGCTTTTGAGTTCTCTCCCTTCTCATAGAAAGTCAGATACATATTACTCAGATCTCGTGTACCATCTGTATTGGCCTGATCCCCATTCAATACGGCATTCAGATTATTTACGGTTACTTCCATCACGGTATCCTGGAATACCAGTTTGCCACTAACGGCTTTTGAAATCTGATTGATCCAGTTCTTTGCAAAATTCTCTTTTGCAAATGCGATGGATGTTATCTCCGGTGTCAGCTTATCCTGATACAGAATGTATGTCTGTGTACTGGTTACACCAGACTCAGCTGTCACCGTAACCGTATATTTACGAAGGATTACTCCACTCGTATTTGAGTCTGTGCTGTACTTGTTCTGAACCTGATCCTCTGAAGTGCTGCCAGTCGATGTTTGCGGACCTACATAAAACTGCCACTGTTCACGCACTGTATCGCTCCAATTTTTATCAGCTCCCGGATTAATCTTACTCTGGTAGATTTTATCGTCAGAAACTATTACTTCAGCAGCATCTGGATGCAGCAAATCCGTATAAGTAACTTTGATTTTACTGTTTCCTCTTACACGACCAACATTGTTCAGATTGAACTGTACATCCTGCTTGGTAACAGTGCCTGACGCTACATTTCCAGCATATATTTCCTTCGTCTTTGGTGCCACGGAAATTTCAAGTTTAGGAACATATTTATCAATGTTTTCTACACGAATTACATGCTCTGATGTATTAGAAGAAATATATTTTTCTACCTCTTTCTCTCCATTTCCTATTGGAGTACTTAACAAAGATGGTGTTGTAACAAGGAATTCGTACTCATTTGCTTTATTATCAAACGGGAATGTATCTTTATTGATAATGAAATCAAAGGTTGCCGTTCTATTTGTTGTATCATCTGCTAAATTTTTGATATTCGAATTATTATCCCATTTCATGTATGCCCAGTCCATGGTGGTATCACCACCACTTACCTGATACCAGAATTTCAAATCTTTTATCGTTTTTGCAGATACAACCTTACTATAATCAACCGTTACTTTGACCGTTTTCTGTGTCTTGTTTGTCGCATCATCTGTGTACTGATCACCATCTGCATGATCACCATCTGCTAACACAGCTGTGATCGCAGGTCTTCCGGAGTCTTTTTTCACTACAATGTCTTTCTTACTCTCGGTAGTTGTGGAACTCAGCTCTGCATTATTTGCAGCCTGCAACTGAATGGTATAAATACCATCAGCTATTGCTCCATTTTTGCTCAGGATTGTATTAAGATCAAGGGTTTGTGCTTCTGCGCCTGCCTCTGCCGAAGCTGTAACCTTTGTCTTATAATTATTGCCTTCTGTAGATTCAATGCTGTCTAAATTGGCTTTCCACAGACTTCCAGTTGCAAATTTATCTGTTTTGGCAGTTGAAGCATTCGCCTGATATGTCACGGTATAATCACCGGAAGCCACACCTGTCTCCGGATCGGACAGTGTATATCCGATCTGATTCGGAAATGTGGTATACTCTTTCCACTCATCAGTTACCTGTGTGTCCACCGTGATCTCCGGCGCTGTCTCATCGGTAATTGTCGCACCTTCTTTTGCAGATGCATTGTCACTATCAGCACCATACTGATAAGTTACAACCTTGGATACGTTACCAGCCTTATCAACGGTTCTGAAATACCAGGTATAGAGACCAGCCAGTTTCTGTCCCGGAAGGACATTTCCAGTTTCCGCTGTATTGTTCTCGTCTGCAGCTTCTAATGTACTGATATCTTTCCATCTATCATCTGCCTGCAGTTTTTCCTGTACTTCATCCATAGACAGATCAGCAAGATCTGGTCTTGATAATACACGCAGATACTCTACTCTATCCACGCCACTGGCTGCATCTGCTTTTTCAGAATCGGAAGCACTCCAGTTAATCTGGAATTTGCTGAAAAACTTACCAAATACAGTCTTAGCAAATGCCTGAAGAATATTCGGATGATTCTGTGTCTGATTTACGTAAGTCATTGACAGTGTCGGTTTGGTTCGATCCACCTGTACTGTCACATGAATCGTATCACTGTATACACCAGTTGTCTTATCATCAATCAGCTTTAATTCCAGGTCATGAACGCCTTCCTCAGTAATCTGGAAAACATTTCCCGAATTCAAATCAAATCTACCTTTATACGTATACTGATTGGAACCGTTCTCTTTTTCTTTTACTTCTACCTTATTATATATGTAAGAATAATACTGTCCTGCCTTGTCGCCACTGGCAATTTTCAGAAATTCATTTGCATTTTCGCCTGCCAGCAGATAAATATTCTCGCTGTTGAGCCATACAGTACTGTCATACTCTGTACTTCCTGCTTTAGCACCAAGTGCTTCCGCTTTCTGATCCGCTGAATCTGGCTCAGAGGTAAAACGGAAATCCTGATCTGTACCATACGCAGAATTGCCATAATCAAAAGTTACTTTTCCATCTTCCCAGGTGAATTCAAAAGCAGCACTTTCTCCCTGAATTGCACCAATACCAGGAATATTAATACTATGGTCTTTGATAAACTGGCCGATAGTTGTCTCCACCGTCTGACCATTTCCATCTGTATAAGTAATCTTTGTCTCATCCTTATCCGAATACTGTGTCACAACCTGCGCATTTCCCGCAAAATGCAATGCAATATAAGAAGACGCCTTATTGTCTGAAGGTTGCGTATACGCATCCCGATTATAATTATTTAAGTTCTCAATATTCTTCTCATCAACAGTCGGGAATACCATACCCAGGTTTTCCAGCCAGATTTTCAGGTATGTCTCACTGGACATGATCTCACCGATGGTTGTTCCATTCGGAATACCATAGTAATTCAAACCGCTGACTTCGATCTGACCGATATTTGCATCCTGAGGAATTGTGTTCAATCCTAACGGCAGTTCTGCTCCACGGATTGCAAACTGGACTTTTGCTTTACCAATTACAAAGTGGATCTCTCGCTGTGCTTCTTCATAGTTGTCCTCGATCAGTTTTGTAATCGTCAAGGTACCTGTTCCAGTTGCATTTGGAACAATGGTAACCTGAAGTTCTCCATTGACAACTTCCTGCCTCGTGATTGTAAAATTATCACTGGAAGATAATTCATATGGGATTTTGGATGTTGTTACAGTCTCACCCGTATCGTCTGTACTTTCCTCTTCCACGGTACCAAATTGTGCCAGTCCAGCCGGTCCATTTGCATTTGGAATTCGAATCACATAAGACTGCTGATTATCTGCCGTATCATCCACGGTAATTCCGGCCGGGACAATCGCATCCGTTCCCCAGCTTTCCGGCACATCGCCACGGCTTACCTTTAATATCACATTAAAGTAGTCGGACACGCTGCCTTTGCTTACTTTGATCATACACTCGAAATCGCCACCTTCCAGCGGTGTTCCTGTGATCATACCATTTGTACTTACCGTAACCCCCTTTGGAAGCCCGGATTTATAACCATCAAAAGAAGCATCCTTTACGAGTTCAAACGTATAGCCGTCATACTTATTGTTTTCATTTAAACTGATCTGCAGTGATTCATTTACTTTCGCTGTGTAAGCATCCTGTAACTTAGAAGTATCATAGATCAGTTCGCTTGTCTCTATGTCACCTTTGTTGATCACATATCCGTCATACTGATACGGAACTACAGATGCATAGAACTGGGATAACGTATTTGCATTATCGGAATCCTCTGTATAAGTAATCGGCTGATTGTTCTTATCATATACCTGGAAACCAGATGCAAAATTTTTCGGCATATTCTGAAGGATCAGGGTACCGGACTGTACACAGCCAGCCAGACCGCCGACGTACACCTTATGCTGCGTTGTTGTATCGCTGCAATCCTTAAAGGAAACATTACTGCGTACATGGCTGAATGTATTATCGTTATTCAGTACAACTGCTGCGATGCCACCATTATAGGATCCATAAATCGATTCATTGGAAATCTTGTTTACCGGAAGGACATTGTCCTTGGCAGCTCCATTCGTCAGGTCTTTTCCATGCGTGGTCAATGTCAGGTTCGACACCGTTGCACCGGAAATATATTTGAATAATCCAAAGCTTTCCACTGCGTCCATATTGTCGCCTCTGGACAACAGGATTGTAAATCCACGGCCATCAAAGTTTCCTTTAAACGGCTGCTCATTAGTTCCGATACCAGTAAACGTATTGTAGTATCTCTGCCTGTTATTATCATAGATTGCCGAAAAATCAATATCTTTTGCCAGTCTGTAATAAGAAGACTGTAAATGTGTCAGTATTGCTTTCAGCTGAGCCTCTGACAAATTAGTAGTATCTGCAGTGATCCACTGACCATTTTGTCCATTAGACCCAGACAAAGCAGTCATATAATTTGTAATATCAATTTTGGTTGCATCTTCCGCACTCAATTCCAATACATTCTGTAATGCAACCAACTGTGTGGCCTCGCTGATGATGTACGGTGATTTTTCAGAACCATCACCCAGATTTAAGGCACTATTTGGTGGGTTGATCTTGAATTCTTTCACACCAAAGCTTGCCGGAAAGCCGGTATAAGCACCATCTTCCGGGATATCAGCACCATAATTGAACGGATATACCCACTTTTGATTGAACTCATTAGTAACCGGGTCTTTATCTTCATTTGGATCATAAAGATAATATCCGTTTCCACTGTAAAACCAGCCCACAAAACCAGCACGCATGTACTTGCAGGTATCTCCAAAAATCATTTTATGGCACTGGATCAGTGTCTTTGTTCCACTGACGTATCCCAAAAGCGCATCTGCTACTTTGTATCCGGAATAGGTGCCTTTTTCTTTATCCGCTGTCACAGTAGCCACTTTAGTTCCAGACTCTTTAGCAAAAGTTTCACTGGTATCCATGGTAATATTTGTCAGGGAATGTTTTCCTGAACCAATATCGCCTATCAACAAACCACTATTTACACTGTCTGGCGCTTGCACAGACAAGTCTTTCAATTCAATATCATGAAGATCCAGATTACCTCTGCTGAGACCACGTCCGATCCAGTCATTATTATTATAAGTTCCATCTATATAATAACCGGAAATCAGGGCACCCGGACGGCACACACCTTCTACAGTACCTGTCAATGTCAGATCAGAGATCTCGATCGCTTTGGAACTTGATTTTGCCACAACGGAAGTAAACAAACCACCGTTCCGGTCATGGAATGGTGAGGTCTGCTTTTTGCTGCTTCCACTTGGATAATCTTCGCCATAATCGCCAAAAGTGATCGTTGTCTGCCCAATGTCTTCTCCCTGATAAGTACCGCCAATGATTGGCATCGGATAAAAGGAAAGTCTGCTTACATTCAAATCACCTTTTAATTTGAAGCATGCCTGCTTGATATACATGACACGATTAATATCTGTAAAATCTTTTTCACCGGTATACTCAAAGCGATCCAGCAATTTCCAGGATAATGTCGGTGACAGATAATTGAAAATGCTTAAAATCTGTAACTGCTGCGCATTCTCAATAATATACGGATTATCTTCCGTACCTTTTCCCTTAATTTTGTCAACACTAGCTAACTTATCAAGCGTAGTATCATAATAATACCGAGTCATATTGGAATGCAGCTTGTCACTAATGCCCGTTTGACGGCCTGACAGGTTGATCATACCACCCATCTGTACACCTTCCGCCATATATACGTTCGTCTTTCTCTGATATACCTGACCGGAGATGTAATCTGCATGAGCATAACCTGAATCTGATGTGCAAGTTGCGTTAGCATTTACCTCATAGTTCGCCACATTCAAATCGATCCAGGCATTTGTACTGTTCGAGAACAGATATCCTGCATAATAAGAAGATGTAGCTGAAACCTTGGCATTTGCTCCAATGGTGATATTATTCAGATTAAACGTACCAGATACAACGGTGATCAGGCCACCACAAGATGACTTCGATGTAACGCTTCCGTCATATACGAGGTTATTCATAGCCCCCTGTACACCAGTCACACTACTGATATAACCACCGGCATTGTATGCACCGGAATTTTCACCTTTGACATATGCATTGCTTACGTTCAGTGTTGTACTTTCATAATTGATCTGGAATCCACTGTATGGCTTATAAGCATCTGAATTTGATGTGGTAAAACTGTCCGGAGACAAAATCGCACCGATCATGCCACCAAACGCTTTATTAACGCCATTGCTTCCCTTAACCGTTCCATTGAAATAATAACCGTCAATATTAATGTCCAGACCGCCATCCTTAGAATCCACCAGCTTTTTATCTGCCTGTGTTTCTGACTCAAGCGCACCGATCAGACCACCATAATAGCTTCCAGTACCATACTGATTCAGCAGCACGCCTCCTGACTGATTCTGATCTGCAACAGTTTTTGCATTATACCAGTCTGCCTGATAATAGCTGCCTGCAGTTTCCTCTGTAGCTGTAAAATTACTGCTCTTCTGTACGCTGATACAGGATAATTTCAATGGCACTTTTGTCGTAAGCTTGTCAAACTGTCCATATCCAATGATTCCACCTACATAGGAACCTGCACGTAAACTGAAGTTCACAGCAGACTGAATATTGCTGATCTCCACACCACAATTGGATTTTGTTCCATTTGAAATGAGTGCCGCAACACTTCCGTAGTACTTTCCGTTTCCGTATATCGTTCCCTTAAAATTCAGGTTCTGAACAACTGCCGCTTTATTATTCCATGCCAAGCTGCCTGCCTTCGTGCTCTCTGAATTTGTACCATATAATAACGGGAACAGTCCTGCGTATCCCTGCGAAAAGACTGCCTGATAAGTAATCACCGGATAACGCTGTGCGCTTGTCACTTTACTTCCAACAAATTTACCATGGAATCCCTGATAAAAATTTGCATTTGTGTAAAAACCAATGCCTTTGAAACCTGTTTCTGTTAGATCCACATCCGCACTCAGCTGATAACAGGCATGTGCCAGATATTCTCTCTTGCCTGTCAGATCTAAGTTACCTGTATATTTGAATTTTGCGATAGCATCACTGTTCATGGTATTGATTGCAACTGCCATCACCAAAAGGTCATTTGCTGAATTCAATACATACGGATCATACTCTGTACCAGAACCTTTAATTGCGTTTCCGGTATACACGTTATGATAAACGGTACCATTTAACGCAGTCGCAAAATAACTGCCTCCGCCATCAATGGATCCTCCAATTAATACATCCGTAAATTCTTCGCCAGTATCATCGCTGACCTTTGCATTCTGTGTTACTATATATGCCTGGTTTGCGTTTCCGACATAGGCACCTGACCCAAGTACTGCTGACAACCGGTTCGGATTTGGTAATGTATTTGCAGAACCTGCAATCTGAATATTAGAACCAAATGCGGTATTACCAATGTAGCCACCGACATATCCTCTTCCGGAGGCCACGTTTTTCAGTGTTCCATAACCACCTGTCTTCACTTCTGTCAGATTAATGTTGACCGGATATTTGACATTGTCCAGTGAACGGTTTCCATAATAGTCCGTTCCTTCCTGGTCCTGAACTTTTCCCATCTCAACCGTGCCGATCAAACCACCAATACCGATGACAGCATTTCCGCTAATCGTACCCCGCGTTACTTCGACCGTAGTCATATTCAAATTTAATGTATAACCATTTTCATTATGTACACGTCCTATGATACCACCGATAGCGGTCCGGGCAGTCGTGCTCTCAATATCAAGCTCATCTACTACAATATTTTTCAGATTAACCGAATAATCATCCGTCACGCCTGATGCCTCATATACCGGATCACCGTAACGTACTTCCTGGATTACACCACCCAGATATTTTTCATCAGAAGTATCACTATAATTCACTGTGATCTTGAGATTGGAAATACTTGCTCCACCAGCTACACATCCAAACAATGGACCATCTGTCTGCACGCTTACATTGCTAAAGGTCATTTTTCCATAAAAGTAGTAAGCATCAGAATCCGTCTGACCAATTTCAATCCCAGAACCCACTAAATTAATTACATCATCATTATTACTGTCACTTACGACTGTAAAATATTTGCCTCTGGAATAACCTCTCTCCGCTTTGATGTTATGAGCAAGTTTTGCCAGATCCTCCTTACCTTTCAACATATACGGATCTGCCTCTGTACCGGCACCGCCGCCAGAGTAGGCTACCACACCTGTCTGATTTTCCCAGTCACTCTGTACCGCCACATCAGAAGCATTCTCGTCTGCCTGTGTCTGTTCCTGTTCCGATACCTGTTCTGTATCTCCTGCGGTTTCATCCTGAGTGGCTTCCTGCTCTGCCGCATCTGACTGATCTGCGGTCTGTGCATCCGCATCATTCTGCTGTGTATCCTGCGCATCCGCTGCCGCATTATCCTGAACGGTACTTGCAGAAGCAGTGACCAGATTGGCATCCGAGATAACGGATGTTCCCAAAAGAACTGCTGCCAACAGGAATGTCAGTATTCTCTTTCCTATTATATTTTTCTTTTGTTTCATCTATCTTCCTCCCCTGTTACTTCCCGCTGCTTTCCTCTAACTGCTTTTGCAGATAGAATCCAAGGATTGCTCCATTCGCATTTTGAGGTAATGTATTTCTATTTATCATTGACTCAGTTGTATCTGCTGTAAACCATACATCTGTATTTGTCAAATCATTATATGTCTTCTTATAAAAATCAAGTGTTCGTATCGCATTACTTCCCATTCCGGTAAATTTCACAATGCCATACGTCTTGTCATTAACCGTTATCGTCGTATATCCATCTTGCTGCTGACTTGCCGTACTAAAGTCCATGTTAAACGGATTAATCTCCAGTGCATCTGTATCCCACCAGACATATACGGTCTGCGCAGTCGCATTCATATCTGGTAATGTACCGGTACCAATTTTCAACTTCACTTCCCAGTCTCCATCCGTCTCTGTCGGATCAAAGGATTCCACATAAGAATCTGCCGTAGAAACCGTATATCGGAAAGTTGCTTTAATTATCCGATGGAAAGATGTTGATGTATCTGCATAGCCATTATCATTTTTATCTACGTTCTCAGCCTGCATCGTTATCTCAACATAATCTCCCGGCTGCAATCCACCATCTGGCGGTGTAACTTCAAAATTGTATGTATGCTTCTTCGGATCACCGGTTGCAATGATATCCCCGGTAGAACTGTTATTACCTTGATATATTTGTATATTATCTTCGTCTGAGAGAGTCGAATTACTAGCAGATATTGTACAATCTCCGGTAGAGGAACTGTCTTTATGCACCGTTTCAATCGACCAAGACATTTTGTAATAAATATCTTCATCCTTCTTATTTGTCAAAAGTGCATTATCATAATTTCGGATTTCGATATCGGATACATTCAATTTACTCTTTCCGTCCCATCCGGTGGATGCATAATAAGAATTCTTACTGCTGTCATGCATATAGTTTCCATCGAAGTAGAATTCCCCGGCCTGAACGATACTGTAACCATTCAACGTCCATTTATACTGTGCCTGGGTTAATGCGGGTGTTACATACAATGACAACACCAATACTCCGCAGAGAACCAGCCTCACTCGATGGGTCTTTATGAAATTTAATAACTTTTGTGTTCTTTTTTTCATCTCTAACCTCTCTCCTGTCTTTCTTTTCTCTGCGTCTACTTTGCAATCCGCTGTGCTATCTGATCATAGCACTTTGCTATCACTTCCGGTCCGAATAAAATCACGAGGAACAATGCGATCCATATTGCTTTTCGTTCCATGCCATAACTCATACTCAAAAAGTTCGATAATCCCGGAAGGATCAGATGAACTTTCCCCACATAATCAGCTTCTGTCACCGGCTGATCCGGAATTCCATTTGCCTCGCCCTGTGTCGTAAGGCTTCCATCCTCATTTACCGCTATCACTTCATGCGTGATCAGGTCACCACCCTGGTAAAAAGTGATGATATCGCCTGTCTGTAATTTTGCATAGGCGGTTGCTGTCTCCAACACCCCGTCACCGGTCTTGACCGTCGGATACATACTGTCCGACGTAATTTCCAGCAGCCGCACCGGCATCTTTGTCACCAGAAGTTCCGGATTTCTGCCAAGCAATGCGGTTACTATAATCTGTAATACAAATATCGCCAGCAGCACCACAAATAGAACATTTCTCAAAACGCGCCAAATGCGCCCGCTTTTCGCCGACGCCTTTGGGGATATTTCAGTATGATCTATATGTCCAGATGTTTTTGTGTTACTGCTCTTTCTCATATTGCTTCAACTACTTTCCATACACATAAATTCTGAAATCATCTTTGCTGCTATGATAAGCATAACCTGAAACAGATGCAGCATAAATGCTGATGTTCTTATTTTCAAACTGATCACTGTCGAAACTCAACTGTAATTCTTCATTAGTTTTTTGATTCGAACCATCTAATTTATAAAATCTCAAAATTTTATATGCGTTTTTCTCTTCTTTTTGATATGTGTAAGACTGGCCTCCCTGCTGTGTGGATGCATAAGTCTGTGTCTGACTGCCATCCGTATCTTTTTCTGTCTCATCTGTCTTAGCCTTCTTGGTCCATTTCGAAGTTGTCACATTATTATCTGTTACAACACCAATATACACATCTCCATCATATTCCAGATAATAAGTCATATCGGAACGATCTTTGGAACTGATTCCTGCTTCTGATCCTGTCGGAACTGCAAGTGCCACACCATAAGTTCCAATCTGATATATTCCATTATCCTGATAATGTCCATTCATCGGATTATGTCCATTTGATTTTCTTGTGGTGCTTGTATCAGCCTCTGAATCAGCTACCCATTGTTTTGAAATGGATTCTCCATTACAAATATGTAAATTATATCCGGATACCTTTTTGTCAGAAACTAATGTATTGATATTCTCCGGCAGTTTTGCTTTTCCAGTACCAGTTGCTGACAAAGCTGTCAGGTTATCATAACGCACTGTCTTCTGGGCATACACATTACCTAATCCAGTTGGATTATAAGTAATAAGTGAATTTTCACTTCCAGTCTCTGTATTCGGAATCGGTGACCCCTTCAGAACCATGATACCTTCTGCTGTGGTATCGCTGGCACCTGATCTGTCTATATAATTTACATAAGATTCAACTTCCACGCGAATCTCAACATTTTCCAGTTCTTTCATGTAGCTCAGATCATTGTTAGCTACGCCATTCATACTACCATCTGTGGGCCAATTTACTAATAACTGATACCGATGCACTGTATTAGAGTTTCCTTTGCTGTCGCAGTCCAGAATTCTGGATCCGTCATAAAATACATTATCACTTGTCGCCTTATTCTCATCACTCTGACCTGCTACTGTGTATTCTTTTGAATTATCTCCTAATGCTCCATCTTCTTTTTCTACTTCTTTTAACCTATATGTTGTACTAGTATCCAAATCCTGTAACTGATATGTCAGTGGAAGGTTTCCGGATGTCACAATATGAAGCGTATATCGAATATCTGATTCCGCTACATTTTTTGTTTTCTCTTCGTTATTCTCATCATCTGTCAGGGTTGTACCATTAGTTACAGTAAATGGAAAAGATGCATTCCAGCCATTTCCCGGTGTCACTCGGGAGAAGTTACCGCTTCCCTGCTTATAACCAAGTTCTGTCTCTGTTCCAACATTCAATGACTGCGCAAGTTTTTTACCGGTAATCTTCTGCGTATGTGATGTCTCATCTTCTGCGATTGTGTAACTTTTATTCCAAGTGTCAGAACTTTTAACTGCCTGTACATCTGCATCCACCAGATTTCCCAACAACACCGTATTAAACAGCGCCGGCTCATAAGCAACTTTTCCACGCATTTCCGGTGTGGTATATTTCATTCTGGATAATGCAAAAAGTAATATTGAACAGACAAGGAGGCACATGAAAATGACAACCAGTTTTTTACGATTTTTCTTTGATACAGAAGCATCTGCCGTTGTTGCTGCGTTGCCAGAAGTCTGTGCTGTCTGTAACTGCTGTCTGAGTTCTGCTTCTGTCTGAATTTGCTGCTGTCGTCTTTTCATGGGACCCCTCCTTTCTGTTGATTTTATCAATTTGATGTCGCTATCGATTTTATGTAATGTTTGTTTCTACTTTTAATTTCCGTCGTGTAATTAAATGTTCTTAATTAGATTTATTTTTACTAATTCTCTGACCAACAGTTGAATCCGGTTTCACCTGTGTACCTGTAGTCTTGATATACATTGTAAATGCATCGTAATATTTGTCCGGGTAACGTCCGATGTCAGTGTCAAGTTCATCCCAGGCAACTTTCTCTGCATCTGATAAGTCAGACACACCTGGTTTTCCATCCTTCGCTGCTTCGTCAGCATCCCAGTACCACTCCCAGTAAATGCAAAGGGTTTTTGATGAATCTTGAATATTTGAATCAGACGCGCCAAGCTTTATCTCATCACTGATAATGGTGCTTCCATCGGAATCAGTACTTGGTGAACCATTTGTATATGCCTGATCCAGATATACTTTAGTGTAATTATTTATATCCGATACACTGCTTACCGCATCCCCATAATGGAATTGATATGTATCATTATTCTGATTTGGATTTGCCTTTGAATTTGTAATCTGACCGGTTCCAGTCTGATTTTTTTCAGCCAACACAAAGAATCTCATATGCTTATACAATTCTTCCGGCATCTTGCTCTCCAATGAGATGTAATAAGTTACATCCACATCACTGTGGTAAGCGGAAATCTTAAGCGGAATCCAGCCAATGGTTCCCGGTGCCATCATTGTATGCTGCTGACCGGTGGTTGCATTTCCATTTGCATCCGTGCCAGTATTTACCGTTGTTGTCTTTCCTGTCAGTCCCGCATATTCATACACATTCAGCAGATACTCATCATCTACATTTTCATTCATCGTCAGATCATAATCTGCAACATCAAATGTCACTGCGTAAGTATTTGCCACACGGGTGTACCAGGCAATAGCCAATGCAATCAGCACTGCGATGACCAGCATGGTTGCCAGAAAAAGCATCACGCTTTTTTTCCGAAGTTTCTTCTGGCTTGCCTGCACGTTCTGTGCCTGAGCTTCTAAGCTTTCCGCACCCATAACGGTTGCCGATGTGTCGTTTATATTCATTGACTCATTATTCAAATTATTATTTTCCATCACCGGCCTCCTTTTCCTTCTGTGCATCTGATTCGTTCTGAACCTTTACTGTGTCTTCTATTTCAGTTTCATTCTGCGTATCTGCGTTCTCTGTTATTTCCGTTGTATCATTCGTTTCTGAAATCTCTTGTTCCGGATTTTCACTTTCAACGATTTCCTTACTTACGTCGTTTTTGTTATCCTCTATTATACCATTATTTTTCACACTTGTGTCACATTTTGCCAGTTTTTTTGTAATATCTTCTTCGGTTATTTCCGAAATTTTCTTTCCGAAGTACTGTTCGAGGATTGCTTCCGCAACTTCTTTTGGCAAATCGGATGTCGGGACACTGACTTTCTGCTGTTCCATGCCGAAAAGTTCTTCCAGCTGCGCTTCTGCTTCGATTTTCTTTAATGTTGAAGCATTGCTTGCCAGACGTTCCCGCTCTTCTTTTGCTGCCTGTGCTTCCATTTCCTGCTGTTTCTGCAGTCGTAAGGCTTCCAGCTCCTCGGTTTCCCTGCGAAGGGATGCCTGAAATTCTTTGATAAAGGAGCCAAAAAACATAGCTGCCACAAGCATCAGCGGCATCAGGATCACGATAAAGAATCCCATCTGTGTGCCGGCAAAACTCAGAAAACTTGTCAGTCCCTTCATCGGCGGCGTGTAAAAAATGACTTTTCCTTTGATTTCATCCGGATAAACCAACAGGCTGTCCGGAGTCGGATTATGATCACCCATGGTGACGAAAGCGAGTTCGCCGTTGTCCTCTGTGATCTGATAAATACGGTGTGTGTTTACCATTCCGTAAATAGCCGGGTCTCTGGATACGAAAGAAATAATGTCTCCTTCTTTCAGATTTTCCGGATCTGTTTCTTTTACAACCATCATTGCGTGGGGCTTGATGGTCGGATACATACTCTCGGTTGCTACGTAGTAAAAACGGATGCCTCCGATGCTTACGTCTGAGTTTGTGACGATCTTGAAAAACAGGATCAGACAGATTGCAACCAGAAATATGATTATGACGGTCAGAAGTCTTGATAAAATACTCTTAAATCTGCTCATCGGTCTTACTATTCTCCTCGAATCCTACGCCATACATTTCGGAATGCACCTGCAATTCCCGAATCATTACGACTTTCTTCATAATCCTGAACATCCGGAGTTTCCTGCTCGGATTCACTCTGTTCAGCCTCTTCTGCTTCGGATTCTTTCTGAACTTCGGATTCACTCTGTTCGGCCTCTTCTGCTTCGGATTCTTTCTGAACTTCGGATTTATTCTCTTCTGTCTCTTCCTCTACAGCTTTTTCAATATTCTCAATTTCTTCTGACGCTTCTTTTATTTCATTTTCTGTCTCAGCTTCGCTTTCCTGAATCTCTTCTGAAATTTCGGTAGCAATTGCTTCCGCCGATTCATTCACATTCTCTGAAACTTCAGTATTTGTTGAAACTTCTTCAGCCTGTGTTTCCACTTCAGTTTTTACTTCTTCTACGGTTGCTTCTACCTCGTCAGCTTTTACCTCCGCAGTTACTTTCTCTACCGTCTCTTTAGCCGCTTTTTCCTCAGTCTTCTTAACTGCCTCAACTGCTTTTTCCTCAGCCTTTTTAGCTTTCCTCTCCGCAGCTACTTTCTCTGCTGCCTTTTTAGCCGTTTTCTTCTCCGCAGCCTTTTTCTCTTTCTTAACCGCAGCTTTTTCCTTCTTTGCTTCCTCTTTCAAACGCTCCTTCTCACGTTTTTCAAGGATGGCTGTCTTCTCTGTCTCAAAACGTGTCAGCTCCTCGATACAACTTGCAGCAAGCTTCTCGATATTCTGCTGTTTCTTCTGGGCTGCCTTGAGCTTGCGGGCTTTCTCCTGCTCCTGCTGGCGCAGACGTTTTGCACGCTCCATCTGCAGTTTTTCCTGTTTTTTCTTCTTTTCAGCGGCTTCCTTTTTCCGCTGTGCAGCCATGCGGCGTTCGCGCTCTTCCACAAGTTTGCGGCGTTCCTTGGCTTCTAACTGCTCTAACTGAGCTCTGGTGAACTCTTCGATGAGAACTTTACGGATCTCTACGTCCGTAATGTCATAATTTCCTACAATTTCCTCAATGATTTTTTTGATATAACGCGGTTTCAGCACACGTTTCTGGAAACGGCGGTTCATATCAATAAGGCGGTCTTCCTCACGATCCAGATAATTTTTTAGGATCATGTAATTGAAGAAGATGCTGTTATATATATCCTGTTCAAATTCCGGGCGGATTTCTGTGCTCTGCTCGTAAACATTGATTTCATATCCAACGTCATGATAGTTGTATAAAAATACCCACAACTCATAACATGCTTTAAAGTTCGGGTTTTTACGGATCGCATTTGTCTTTACGATCGGGTTCTTTACCCGGACATATTTTTTCATTTCTGTGGCAAACTGGCTCTGATTAAAATCACGCAGTCTTGCATTCAATACGGAAATCCTCTTAAACAGATCCATGCTGTTTTCGTCATCATCCAGGTAATCCTCGTTCTGACGGATACGGATATCCAGTTTTGCCGACACTTTATCGGTATCATTTTTTGTCTCGGAGTCCACTTTCAGGAAGGCTCCGAATTCCTCTCCCAGGTTCTGGAAGATTGCTTCGAAACGTTTTGTAACGAACTCGGTGGTTTTCTCCAGCAGGGTGTATACAAAACGGTTTTCATATGTGTTCCAGCTGTCCTCTTTGAATTTGTTCAGCAAGTGATTCGGACGAACGTTGTCCTCGGTTACCTCGTCAATGTATTTTCCGTGTGTGGTCAGATGACGCAATACTTCCGGAGTGGCCTGACGGGATACAGCCACGTTTACGATTTCTTCTTTTTCGATAATAAAATTTCGCGGGTTCATAATGATGTTATGGAATGGCTCCATGCAGGCTTCCACTGCTTCCACCCAGGTTTTATCAACCTTTTTCTCCAGTTTTCGGTTGGAAAACTGAAAGGAACGTTTGCCCCGTTTTACATTTTCCATAAAATACTGGTAAAACTCTTCACTTTTTAACGTACCTTCCATCCGTTTCATAAAATTCTGATAAACCGGATCGATATAACCTGATTTTTTCAACGTGGTCTTTTTCTTACCTGCCATTATGTTCCCCTCTTTGTGTTTTATTCAAAAATGCCCTCAGCATTTGCAGTGAGATGCGCATCATGCATTGCATGGGGTATCTTTTTTGCGCATCTCTGCAATCATTGCCGGAGGCCATACCAGACGGGGATTTTATCCCACAGCTGATATTAACTCATCTTCTGCAGACGTCCGATATATTCCTGACATACCGGCATCTTGCCTTTTCCAAACAGTCTGTCCAGATACAGGCTGAATTTGTGTAATTCTTCTTTCATGAATCCCAGAGACAGGGACTCAAATTTACGAAATACTTTTTTCGCTACGATAAAGTCTACCGCATCGATCTCCGTGCCACCGCATGCTACGAAACATGGAATGAAGTCACGGATCTGTTTCATAATACGGTTACCAAACGCCAGTCTGAAATGCTGAATCAGATAAGAATCCAGCTCGTTCAGCTTATCTCTTACCTCATCGCTCATCGGGTAAGTTTTCTTTGCCTCATCAAAAAGCTCTTTCAGATGCTCGGTACGAACGTGAACCGGCTCTGTGTCCGGAGCATCGAAGGCAACGGCTTTGGAATCCAGGTCGATAACAACCGCACGGTCGTATACTTTATCGGCTACGGCGAATGTGGAATCATCGTTGTTGATGGTTCCGATGAACCATGTATTGTCATTGATATGTACTTTTCCGCCGTTTAACAATACCGGGTCGTTGTCCCATGTATTGGAAACGATGTCGATGAGCCATTCTTCCGGACGCGGCATCTCAAGGATGGAAAGCATCTCTGCGAAGTAATACTCAACTCGGGCGATGTTCATCTCGTCGAGTACGACGATATGCGGATCTTCGTAATAGTTTGCCTCATAGCAGGCTTTCAGGAACTCTGTCTCATTAAATTTCTTTGTAAACTCATTGAAATATCCGAATAACTCGGTACGCTCTCGCCAGGACGGCTGTACGGATGCGATACTTGTATCACGCTGTACAAATTTACCAAAGGCGTATGCCAGAGATGTTTTACCTGTACCGGAAATACCCTGAAGGATCAGCATACGCGCGGTTCCCAGAGAAGCGATCAGGTAACGGATAATTCGAATGTCATAGTAAAGTCCCAGTCGGGATGCAGAGAAGTTTCTCATGCGGTCA
>Ga0129310_1001304_pt1 | contig 22382 bp, 22 predicted proteins | sample Go1ome_2_FD_94433 | JGI IMG/M metagenome (GOLD analysis project Ga0129310, IMG submission 94433) | Western lowland gorrila individual fecal microbial communities from Wisconsin, USA - Go1022A metagenome | ecosystem: Host-associated > Mammals > Digestive system > Large intestine > Fecal | place...
AGATGTCCAGCGGGGAACGCAGGTGGCTGCGCAGATGCTCCTTTGCCAGCACCTCCGGAAGTGTGATGTTATCCGTGAGCGTCTTGAACTTGTCGTCGAAGTCACGTATCATCTCTTCGTAAGTACCGGACGTTTTCAGAAGCTCGATACCGTCCAGGTTATGCAGTGTGTAGTGGTCGTGGCGCAGGTCGCACACCGCAAATCGCTTTACCAGGCGCACCATGCCGTTGAGCAGTTCGTCCATGTCGTGGTTGTCCTTGGCAAGGCGGTGAAGATCCTCCTCAGCCTTCTTTGCGTTGGTGATGTCCCGCAGGAACACGATGGCATGGCGCGGCTCTCCGTTTTCATCGCAGTCGCCGGGGATCACCATGTTGCGCACCCAGTATTCCACGCCGTCGTACTGTGCGCGGCATTCCATGCTCATTTCACCGTCGAGCTTGTGAAGCTCATTTCGGATATAGTTGCGGTCATAGAGTAAGCGTACGGATTCGCGGTTTTCCTCAAAGACGTGCTTATTGACGTATACTGACACCAGCTGATCCCAGCTTGATATCCCGCCGAGGTCACGGTGAAGCGTTTCGTTCATTTTCAGTGCTTCGAATGTGTCCTCCTGGAGGTCAACGTAATATTCGCAGATGTTTGACTTTGAGTATGCGCGGTGAAGCGCTGAGAGCTTTTCGTTCTCCTCGCGCGCCTTATGCTCCTGGTCTATGTTCACGAAAATTCCGGTCATACGGCTGGGAGAGCCGTCCATGCGGCGGTTTACCTCCGCTCTCTCCCGGAACCAGTGATATACGCCGTCCTTGCTCTTCGCGCGGTATTCCACGTTGTATTTTATGCTGTTAGTTTTGTCAGTGGCAGAGGTGAAGAACATAGCCAGAACCCTGTTGCTGTCCGCCGGGTGGATACGTTCCTCCCATGCCTCCAGGGTGTCCGGGAAATCCTCCTGACCGTTGAATCCCAGCATCTGGCGGAATTTCTGGCTCCATGTAACCTTTCTTATTGACTCGTCCTCGTTGAAATCTATGTACCACACGCCGGACTGGATTATGCCGTTTACAAGCTCCACATTCTGCGCGTCCCATGCGATGCGGACCGCCATGACCCATATCGGAGTACCGTTTTTGTCTGTGGAGTCCGTTTTATAGGTACGTACATAGATAGGCGTGCCGTCCTTCATCATCATGCGGAAAAGCCCGGAGCCGGAGCCGTCGCGGAACGTGCCGTCCTCGAAATAATGTAAGTCGCTGCCATAGATGAGCGGCTTAAGGGAGCCGCCGGTCGCCAGCATGAACTCATCGTAGTCGTATCCCAGGTTCTTCATAAAGAAGCTGCTCATGAAAACCATTGTCAGCTCGTTGTCGTAGTATCCTCCGATACAGCCTACGGCGTTGTTCATTGACAGCGCATGCTGAATTGCGGCGCTGTTTTCGTCAAGAGCGTCGGAATCCGGTTTCAGTAAAAGTACTTTTTCAGTGTAAAAATCAGAATATACGGGCTGAGGAGTGAAATTTTGTTCCTGGCACCCCTGAAACTCCTGCATAGTTGGAAACCTCCATTTCTGAACTGTAAAAAATACACATAAAGGTCTTTTCTGTGATGTAATTACATAATAAGTAGCATTATAGCCTGGTATGCTAAATTTATATCTAGATATTATAACATAACATACCCCGGGGTGTCAAGAGGTTTACTTATATATTTTGCATTAAGAAATTTGACTGTGATAAAAGCGAATCGGGCGGTGTATTTACCGCCCGCGTATATTATTTGACATATAATCGTTTGCCGGAACGTGATGAGAGCACCGCCGAAAGTCCAGCAGCTACCGGAGAACCGATATAGAAAATGCATCTGAGCAGGGGTGCGAAGTCCTTGCTGTTCAGCGCAGTGACGATAAGTGCCACGGATACGGCAACTCCCAGAAGCTCGCTGAAGATGTAGGCGGCGGTCATGAACCTGGTGCCATACTTCATTGCAACCGGAAATATCGGAAAGAGCACCGCGGCTTCGATCAGTGCCATGCATACCGGAATCGTGATCATCGGTTCGACCGGGAGCGAGTAAACGAAAAACCCGATGATGTTGAACACAAGCGATATCGCAGTGAGTATCGCAAGGACAATACCTGTGGCGCACAGCTTTGCAGAAACCACCTTGTCACCGGGAACCGGGAAAGTACGCAGTATCCGGCTCCAGCCGCAGTTCACATCTGCGTCAAGTGTGTTCAGCAGGAAAGACGAGAACAGGCAAATGCAGGTGTAATTCAGCGCACCGTAAAAGAATATCAGAAACACCTGCTGGACTTCCGGCGGCAGTGCTGAATTTTCCGGCGACATTCCAATAGTGAATAGGATATAAGGGAAAAGCATTATCAGAACTGACAGGAAAATTTGCAGCCGAACGCAGTACAGATCCTTGAGGATAAGTCCCTTCAACAGAGGTTCCCCCTTTCAAGCCTTTTTTCTAGCAGCAGGTAAAAAAGAGCATACAGTAAAATGAAAAGCACGATCATATAAGCCAGGATAGGGAATTGTATATAAGATAAAAAATCATGTATAGACAGGGGAAAATCCATAAACATTGATATTGGGAATATTAAGCCAAATCCGATGATAATTCCGACGACCAGACCAGCCTTTTCAGCGCTTTTGAATTTTATGACCAAAGGAATTATCCCGAATTCAAGCAGACTGAATGCTATTCCGACCAACGGAATAATAGCGAAATAATAATTTATGATGTCATTGTCACCCAGAGTTCTGAACAGGTTAGCACCCAGTGCATGGAATATTCCCGCCATAAGCATTGAAAGTGTGGTTCCATATGCGGTCAAAATCAGATTTTTCAGCAGCTCAGTCACTGCGAATTTCCGTGGAGATACCGCCGAAAGAGCATAATTTGTGAAGCGTGATTTGAGCGAGCTTTCCATTTCGCGCCCAATGCCCTCCACTGCGATGCCAATGGAAATCAGCGGCATTATTGATAGCAGCATAGCTATTGCGGGCGAATATCCGGGGAAAAACATATCTGAAATGAATATCAGAACAACGCCCGCAACGGCCGCTGCCGCCGTATATATTCCGGCGCCCTTTATGAACCCGCGGTTGTACAGCAGGGAAGAATACAGCATTCCTTTCATTTCGCGGGCACCTCGTCTTTCACATAGTAAACCATAAGCTCGTCGATCGATGGGATATCCTGCGCGATGTCCGGGTACTTTTCAAATGCGGTTGTGAGGACTTCGTGAGTGAATTTCCCGTTGCGCCTGCCGATGATGTCAGCCGGGTCGATGAGCGCAAGCTGCTCGTCAGTGCATTTGAGTATGCGGTGCTTTTCTTTCAGCTCGTTGCGCTCCTCGCAGAATTTAAGGCGCCCCTGGTGGATAAATCCTATGTAGTCCGCTATGTGCTCCAGGTCGCTTGTTATGTGCGTTGAAATGAGTATCGAGTGCGTTTCGTCCTGCATGAATTCAAGCAGCAGGTCGAGAATTTCGCTGCGCACGACCGGGTCAAGTCCTCCGGTCGGCTCGTCCAGTACCAGAAGCCTGGGCTCGTGGGACAGCGCCGCCGCCAGGCTCAGCCGCATCTGCATTCCGCGGGAAAAACTGCCAAGCTTCTTGTTATCCGGAAGCCCGAAGCTGCTGAGGTATCCGCGGAATTTCTCGTCCTGCCAGTTAGGGAATATCCCGCCGAGTACCTTGTTCAGCTGCTTCGCGTTAAGCTCCTTCGGGAACGGAAGCTCGTCGAATACAACGCCTATGCTGCTTTTCGCAGCCGGTGAGAGCTTCGTTGAATCCTCGCCGAGTACGGTTATCGTGCCCTTTTCCGGGCGCAAAAGCCCCAACACCGCTTTGATGAGCGTTGACTTGCCCGCGCCGTTTTCTCCGATAAGTCCCATAACTGTGCCGCAGGGAACGGTCAGGTCAATGTCCTCCAGCGCAAACGCCGGATACCTGCAAGTCATGCCTTTGATTTCTATGCTGTTTTCCATACCAAAACCTCCATATTATATATACAAAATGCCAGTGACAAGCTATACTTCCCGGAACGTCCGGGAGCTTATTCCATAAACAGCCGCAGTATCTCCGAAAGCTCGTCGTACCCGATCCCGCAGCGCTTTGCGGTGTCCGCCGCCTTTGAGAGATACTGTTCTATCTCGCGCAGCGTCTGTTCCCGGAGCATTTCCGGGTCCCGGGCTGAAACGAAGCTTCCGCGCCCCGTGTAGCTTTCAATCAGCTTCTCCTGTTCAAGAATTTCGTAGGCGCGCTTTGTCGTGATAACGCTGACCCGCAGGTCCTGGGCTAGTGCGCGCATTGACGGCAGCGGCTCGCCCTCTTTAAGCTCGCCGGAAAGTATCTTAGCCTTTATCTGCGACGCTATCTGGTCGTAGATCGGCATTCCGGCGGAGTTCGTGATTATTATGTTCATCGGTGCTCCTTTGTGAATATTGTGTATATCGGATATATACAATATACCACATTGCATTACGTTTGTCAAGAGGATTTTCAAAAATCACAAAAAATTTTTCAGCGCATAAAATGAATAAGGAAACTGACTGAAAGGAGAACCAGACATGTGTGGAATAGCAGGGCAGATAGGATATGAAGAAAACATGCGGCGAATGAGTGCCGTGATGTCGCAGATGAGCGCGGCGATAGCCCCCAGGGGTCCCGACGCATCCGGAATATACGTAGACGACAACGCGTACTTAGTGCACCGTCGGCTGGCGGTCATTGACCCGGATAACGGAGCACAGCCCATGAGCTTCGGAGGATACACGCTGGTATACAACGGCGAGCTTTATAACACCCCGGAGCTTCGCCGGGAGCTGGAGCAGCGCGGCGTGGAATTCGAGGGACATTCAGACACTGAGGTCGTGCTGCATTCGTTCGTGGAATTCGGCGACGATTGCGTGAAGAAATTCAACGGTATATTCGCGTTCGCCGTATGGGACAGCCGCCGCCGCAGGCTTTTTATGGCGCGGGACAGGATAGGAGTCAAGCCGCTTTTCTACAGCCGCACCCGGGACGGACTGATCTTTGCCAGCGAGATAAAGGCGCTTCTGAAGCACCCGGCAGTTAAACCGGTCATCAATGCGGACGGAGTTGCGGATATCATGCTGATAGGACCTGCAAAGCGCGTCGGAAGCGGCGTGTTCCGGGATATCAGCGAGATACCGGCGGCGCACTGCGCGGTGTTGACGGACGAAGGTTTCACTGTCGGGAGGTACTGGAGCGTCCACGCGCAGCGCCATACCGAGAGCTTCGAGGAGACCTCGGCGCATGTACGCGAACTTCTGACGGACGCAGTGAAACGCCAGTTAGTGAGCGATGTACCGCTGTGCTGTTTCCTGTCCGGGGGGCTTGACAGCAGCGTGATTTCCGCGATTGCCGCTGATGAGTTCCGTAAGCAGGGCAGACATCTTTCCACCTGGTCGATAGACTACAAGGACAATCACAAGAACTTCCATGCAAGCAGCTTCCAGCCGGATGAGGACGCCCCGTGGATAGTCCGCATGGCGGATTTCATACACTCCGAGCATACAAATGTCGTCCTGGATACCCCGGCGCTGGCGGAGGCCCTGGAAGATTCCACCCGTGCCCGCGACCTTCCGGGAATGGCGGACGTGGACAGCTCGCTGTACCTGTTCTGCGGGGAGATACGAAAGAAGTTTCCGGTAGCGCTCAGCGGCGAATGCGCTGATGAGGTATTTGGCGGCTATCCCTGGTATCACCGCAAGGAAGTGCTGTTCTACGATGGATTCCCGTGGTCTACGGCGGTCCCGGAGCGCGCGGAGCTGATGAAGTATTCCATGTCCGGTGCGGATGCGGAAGCGTATGTCCGGCAGAGCTACGACAAGTGCATTGCGCAGACGGAGTATCTCGACAGCGACCGACCGACAGACCGCCGTATGCGCGAGATGTTCATGATGAACATGGACTATTTCATGGCAACGCTGCTTGATTGCCGGGTAAAAAGGAAAAACGCCTGCAAATGGCGTAGTTGTCACATAAAAAAGCGCCGCCGGATTTCCGGCGGCGCTTATAAATGTTGACTTATTGTGAAATAACAGCTTCTCCGCCGCCCCATTCAACAACGGTGAAACCGTCCCTCTGGAATCCGCTGAAATGCTGCGGCTGCGTTTCGAAGTATTCCGGCACGCTGGCGTAGACCATGAACACACGCAGTACGCTGTCCGGCTGCGGAGTGACCTCCAGCGGAACTTCCGCCGCGTAGTCCTCGGTGTGGAACGTGATGTAATTGAATTCGTTATCCTGCATTCTGGGGAGCCAGTAGATTATGAATTCGTTGCGCTCACGGGGGCTGAGTCCGATCTCGGTCAGTTTTTCCTCAAGGAATTTCGCGGTGTCCTCTCCGCGAACGACTTCGCCACGGTTCATGTCCCATTCTGCGGAGCTTTCGCCCTCCCAGTACAGGCAGTAGTATTCCTTGCCGTCCGCCTTGTCGATGAGCGTTCCGTCCGGGTGGGCCGTGACGTTCCAGCCGTCGCGGTAGTCCGGGTAGGTGCAGGTGAGTTCGCCGTCAATATCCACCTTTACGGTGACGTCCGTGGTTGCTGTGGGGTAGAGGTAGATAACGGGCTTCGCATATCCGCCCAGGAACCAATACGAGTAGTTCATTATCGTCGGGTCGTAGCTTCCGAAATAGTAGGCGTCCGTGAGATTCGCCAGCTTGTAGTCCAGCATTCTCCCGGTTATCGGGAGCTTCACGTAGCCAGTCCAGTCCTTTTTGTAGCTGAATTCGCTGGAGTACAGCATAAAGGTCTGCGTGATGTCCTTACAGTAGTCCTCCCGCAGCCAGCCGTAGATCTCCCATTTGCCGAACGGAGCCGTGTAATCCCCGTAGTGGTAGTACGGCCAGTCGGGCTTTGCGTCGGCAAAGAGTTCGTCGTCGGGGTCGTAGTAAGGTTCATAGTCGTAGGTCACACTGAATTCCAGTTCCTTGCCGTTCATGTAATAATGAGCGTCCTCACTGTCGCCCTCGGAAACATTGAAACTACCAGTGGAACTGAATATTTCAGTGAATTCCAGCCTGCCGTCTTTCAGTGTGAACAGGTAGTCGGCGGGGTTTGTGTTATTCTCGTCCGTGCGGTTGATTCGCGACATGGTGAACCATGCTTTCTCGCCGTTTTCAAGCGGCTTCAGACCGATGACGTTTCCGTGTCCTTCTATTAGACCGGTGTCGTTGTTGTACAGCGTGTCGATGAACTCAAGCCCGGAATCCCCGATGGAGTAGATATCAACGTCCGTGTACTGCTTCCAGTCGTAGTCGGATTCGATTTTTACTTCCCTGGTCACCAGCACCTCCGGCTTCCCGTCGAAATCAAGGTCGATGAGGTTCACGCCCAGGATATCATCGGCGGTCAGTTTGTCCCGGAATGAGAGCAGCGCGTTGTAGGTTTCGGCGGCGTCAGCGCTCTTGTCGTCAAATGCGTCATTTCCCAGCAGACACACGTCAAGCGCGGTTTCTGCGTCTGCCAGCTTTTGCATATCCGTAATGATTCCGGTCGCACTGATACCGTCGGGAGAAGCGGTAATGGTAATGTCCATTGTGACTGCTTCATAATAGTAGCCGTTTGTGACGTAATTTATCGTCTGTTCATCATCGTCAGATTTGACGTCTGCTGAATGCTTTGCCTGGACATAAAGCGAATCGCACACGACCTTGCTTCCGTTTATGTCGAAAACGTAATTCTCGGCGGGGACGGAATCAAGGCTCGGCAGCGGAATATTATACATGTACGCCGGGTCGATAATGACCGAAATATCCTCCTCGGAGCGATAGTCCACGAAAGCGTTCGCCTGAACGTTTTTCAGCGTGAATTCATAGCCATCTTCAGTTGGAACAGATTCAAACCCCGATTCCGCAGCGGAGCGCGGAGTTTTAGCGGAAGCCGCGGCAAGGAAATTCTTTTCAGCATCGTCGGACATTCGCTCGAAATACAGCGAGCTTTCGCGGAAGAGCGGCTCGGAAATGCTGGCTGGTTCTTTTGTTTCTGCTGTGAAAACGATACTTTCAGTTTCGGAGGTCGCTTCGTTAGTCTTGAATGTGTTTTCGGTTTCTGATGTAGTGCTGGTTGGCGCGGGAGCTTCTTTCGGTGTGCAGCCTGTAGCGAGAATTATCGCTACGGCAGAGAGTATAGCAAGTTGTTTTTTCATATAAATTACCTCCTTTTACTATATTATATCACTGAATTTCAGTAAATGCAATTACACGCTGATTACAATGTGGTTACAAAAAGTTACAAATTACAACTGCTGCATGTCCGGCGGATAATTTCAGGAATCATGCCTGCAAACTATGATTATCTATTCGTTATAAGTATTTGCTATAAAATGGAGACAGTGATATAATACAATGGAGAACATATACAGAAAGAAGAGATAACATGAAAAATCAGCTGGACATGCTGAACGGCCCGATCTGGAGCCGCCTGCCGCGGTATGCGCTTCCGGTGGCGGCGACGGCTATCCTGGAGCAGTTCTTTAATGCCTCGGACGTTGCTATAGTCGGGAATTTCACCGGTGTGGAACAGCGTACCGCGGCGGTCGCGGCAGTAGGCGCGAACAGCCCTGTGATAGGTTTGATAGTCAATCTGTTCGTCGGCGTGGCGCTGGGCGTTAACGTAGTAATTGCAAATGCGATAGGCAGGAATGACAAGGAAGCTATCCATAAGGCGGTACATACGTCGGTCGTGGTCGCGGTAATCGGCGGTATAATCATTTCCATCATCGGCGAGCTAATCGCGGAGCCGCTTCTGCGTTCGTTGAACGTCCCGGACGACGTGTTTTCACTGGCTCTGATGTACCTGCGTATTTATCTCCTGGGAATGCCGGTGATACTGCTGTATAATTTTGAAGCCGCGATATTCCGGAGCGTCGGCGACACCAAGATACCGCTTTTGGCACTGGCGGTATCCGGAGTACTGAACGTCATGCTCAATCTGTTTTTCGTAGCGGTGCTGCACATGACGGTAAACGGCGTTGCCATTGCAACGGTGATATCTAATCTCATAAGCTCCGCATTGCTGTTCATAAGATTACGGAAGACACAGCAGAGCATTCACGTAGAGTTCCGGGAGCTTCGCGTAGACTGGAACACCCTGGGCAAGATACTGAAGATCGGCGTCCCGGCGGGTATCCAGAGCGCGGTGTTCGCGGTTTCCAACATCGTGATACAGTCCGCTATAAACAGCCTGGGAAAGGAAGTCATGGCGGCTTCCAGCGCGGCGTTCAATATCGAGGTGTTCGCGTACGATGTGCTTAACTCGTTCAGCCAGGCGTGCACGACGTTCGTCGGACAGAATTACGGAGCCGGGCAGATAAAGCGCTGCCGCCGAACGTTGTTTCTGTGTATCGCCGAGGACGCAATTGCCACGGCGTCAGCAATCGCGCTGGTGCTTTTCGCCGGAAGATTCCTGCTTTCGATATTCAACAGCGACCCGGAGGTCATTGAACTCGGATATTTAAGGCTGACGATGGTGTTCTCGGCGTACACGTTCAGCATGCTGTATGAAGTCATGTCCGGATATCTGAGGGGCTTCGGAGTTTCCCTCGTTCCTGCGATACTCACGATGATCGGCGTGTGCGGAGTGCGTATTGCGTGGATACAGATAGTGTTCGCGCAAAGCCCGTCATTCGGTACGATAATGACTGCATATCCCGTGAGCCTTGCAACCACAGCAGTGCTGGTGTTCGTGGCTCTGATGTGCTATCGTCCGGCAAAGAGATTTGCGGCACTTGAAAAGAACAGCAATAAGTAACTGAATGTACCCCCGGAAGCGTCCGACTTCCGGGGGTACACTGTAATATAGGACAAACAGCGTAGCATTACTTGCATTGAGGTGAACGGATATGCAGGTAAATGAAATACACCCGCAGCTGAGCAACGAGGAACGCGAAAAAAGGATAGGCTACATAACGGACGAAATGCTGAAAATAGCCGCCGACGTCCAGAAGAAAAAGGCGGCGGACTGATATGACAGCCATTTATTGCAGACAGTCAGTCGATAAAAAGGACAGCATCAGCATCGAAACGCAGGAGCAGGAGTGCCGCGCCAGACTGAAGTCCGGTGAAACGGACGTAACCGTATACATCGACCGCGGCTACAGCGGAAAGAACACCAACCGCCCGGATTTCCAGCGGCTGATGTCAGATGTGGAAGCCGGCAGGGTCAGCAAAATCATCGTCTACAAGATAGACAGAATGAGCCGTTCGGTTCTGGATTTCGAGCTGACTTACCGCGAACTGAAGCGCCATCACGTGGATTTCGTTTCCGCCACGGAGGATTTCGACACCACCAGTATTACCGGGGAAGCGGTGCTGCGTGTAATTCTTATCTTCGCGCAGCTGGAGCGCGAAACGATACAGAAGCGCGTCACTGACAATTTTTACAGCCGTGCGGAAAAGGGATTTTTCATGGCTGGCGTGGCTCCGCTGGGATATAAAAAAATCGCCGATAACATAGACGGAAAGAAAACCAGCAGACTTGAGGAGGACGCCGCGACGAGCCGTATCGTGAAGTACATCTACCGCAGGTATCTTTCCGGCAGGACCATCGGCGAGATAGTGTCGGAGCTGAATTCTCCGGACTGCGGGATCGATCACGGTATCACGTTTTACAATGTGCGCGTCAGCCGGATACTTGCGAATCCCGTGTACGTAAGGGCGAACGCGGACGTGTATTCGTATTTCAGAAGCAGGGGAGCGGTGCTGCATAACGACGTCAGCGAGTTCACCGGACTTTGCGGCTGCACGGTTTACGGCAGGCGGCAGGGGAAAACAAAGAGTAAATTCCGCGACCTGTCCGGCGAGAATATTCAGCTCAACCGTCACGAGGGGTTTATTTCCGCGGATGACTGGCTCCAGGTGCAGTATCGTCTGAATGAAAATCACGCGCTGAAAAACACCGGAAGCGGCTCCAACAGCTGGCTTTCCGGAATGACCAGGTGCGGATTCTGCGGATACGCGGTGAGCGTAGTAAATGGTCAGCGCAGCGGGAAGCGCTATGTATATTGCGGCGGCAGAAAACAGCACGTCTGTCAGCACGACAAGGGCGGCGTCACCTTTGATATGATAGAGGATTCCGTGGCGGCAAAAATGCTGGAGTACGCAGGTAAACTGCGGTATCATTCTGCGCACAGAGCCACCGCCGATGATTCTGAAATAAACGAGCTCAAGGCGCATAAAATGAAGCTTGAGGACGAGATAAGCGCCATAGTTGACAGCTTCGCGCAGGCGGAAAATCCGCTGCTCCGCGAGCGGCTGAATGAGCGAATGACGTTCCTTGAACATCAGCTCCATGAAGCGGACGCCAGGATAATACAGCACTTGCAGAGAGCCGATACGCCCGTTGATACCGAATGCATAGCCCGGCTCCTGGAAAGCTGGGACGGGCTTGGTACGGAGGTTAAAAAAACCGTTGCCCGGCTGCTGATAGCGCAGGTCAGGGTATGGGATAAAAATACGCCCATAGAGGTGGTTTTCAGAGTATGAAGTTACTTTTCCTGAATGTATAGTCGCACATAGTGCCACCGTTACCGATCTGCTGTGTGTACAGGAATTCCGCCCGGGGCAGTTCGCTGTACATCATGTCATCGACCTTGCAGAATTTTGCGGTCATTTCCGGCATGCCGTATCTGCTGAAAATCTCGTGATAGATGCATTTGTGGGTTATCATGGTAAAGGTGTCACGGGGACACTCGGGAAATTCAACGTCCCAGCTGTATCCGAGCGTGTGCCGGAATTTTATCGGCATGGAGAATTTCAGAAACCCGACAAACCAGCCGTGGCTGGCCAGTTTCTGCATTGACGGTATCATAGGCTGAATGAATTCATACATGGCATTAGCAACGGCGTCCTGCGCTTCCTGCCGGGTTTTCCCGTTTCCTTCAAGAACGAGCACCATAGCCAGCGAGGTTATCAGATTGCATAAATGCCCGTAGTTGTTTGGATCCGCGTAGCTGGAGTTCTCGCGGATAAGCCTGTTCATTGTATTCACCAGCCTGGTCTGATCGTCGCTCGTCCAGGTTTTATAATAGTCCCGGAATCGGCTCTGGAATATCATTTTTATAGGGTCGTATGCTTTTTTCATGCCGCTTCTCCATTCTGAGTTAGTCTGTGCTACTATATTGTAGCACATGCTGCTTGGTATTGTCAAGATGTAACGCACTGACTGGCAGTGTTTTCCGAATTACACGGCGTGACAGAAAGGACCGCATGAGCATGGCGCATGGGCTGGAAGTCCGCGTGCCGTTCTGCGATTATCGGATCGTGGAATACGCATACAATATCCCTTGGGAGATGAAATCCTACAACGGGCGCGAAAAGGGACTTGTGCGGCATGCGATGACCGGAATTCTTCCGGACGATGTGCTGTGGAGAAAGAAAAGCCCGTATCCCAAGACGCACAACCCGGATTACCTGGAGCTCCTGAGCCAGCGTCTGCGTAACGTCCTGGAACGCGATGACTGCCGACTGACCGAGATAGTGAGTGCCGACAAGCTGCGTGAACTCCTGGACACCAACGGCGCAAGCTTCACCAAGAACTGGTACGGTCAGCTGATGACCCTCCCGCAGATATATGCGTATATGCTCCAGATAGAATACTGGCTGCGTGAATATGATGTGGAGATACAGACCTGATCCAAGACATATAAAATTCAGAATCCACGGAGTCCGTTCCGTGGATTCTTTCTGATAAAGAGAAGTTTTCTATTGCAAAATGCTCTGTATTGTGGTACAATAAACACAATCGACAGTAATTAAAGGAGGATCCAGCCATGGAGAAAAAGATACTTTCAGCACTTGAAGAAGCCGTAAAAAACGGCGACGCAGCCGGAGCCAATGTGCTTGTGATAAAGAATGGAAAGGAAGCGGCGTACTGCGAGTGCGGCAAGCGCGATATCGAAAATAACCTGCCCATAGAGCGCAGCACTATATTTCGCATGTATTCGCAGACCAAGCCAGTGACCGCGGTTGCAGCAGTTCTTCTGATGGAGCAGGGGAAGCTTGACGCTGGAGCGTGGCTGTCTGATTATCTTCCGGAGTACTCGGTGTCATACGTAATTCGCGACGGCGAGCGTGTACCGGCTCGGAAGCACGTAACCGTCGGCGACCTGCTGAACATGACTTCCGGTATTCCGTATCCTTGCGATGAAACCGTCGGCGGCAGGCACAGCGGCGCGGTTTTCTGGGAAGTGGAGCAGAATCTTTATACGGATAAGGCGGTCACAACTGCGGAATTTGCCCGGAAGATGGCTGATGTGGAGCTGTGCTTTGAGCCGGGTGAGAAATTTATGTACGGAGCGTCTGCGGATATCCTGGGCGCCGTGATAGAAAAAGTAAGCGGCATGAGCCTGCGTGACTTCTTTTCGGAAAAATTATTCAAGCCTCTCGGAATGAACGATACCGATTTCTATGTTCCGGCGGATAAATCCGGCAGGCTCGCAAAGATCTATGACTATTCCGAAAACGGACTGCATGAGCTGCGCATAAACAACCTGGGACTTGCGTATGACCGTGACATAATACCGGCGTTCCAGTCCGGCGGCGCAGGGCTTTGTTCCACGCTTGACGATTATGCGAAATTCGCAGGAATGCTTATGAATAACGGTAGTTTTAACGGCGTGCAGATACTGTCTCCGGCTTCCGTGAGATTCCTGACTCATGGCGGACTTAAACAGCACCAGAAACAGCAGCTTGAGGACGGCTGGGGATGGATGCGCGGCTATACATACGGCAATCTGATGAGAGTCTGCGTTGACGAGGACCAGACAACGCTGTTTTCCACAAAGGGCGAGTATGGCTGGGACGGCTGGGCGGGCACGTTCTTTTCAAATGAGCCAGCCCACGGGATAACGCTGCTCTTTGGCACTCAGCAGGCGGGCGTAGGAAAGGCAGGGACGGTTGTCAGACGGATCAAGAACATCGTCATGACCGAGCTTACATAAAAAGATAATGGACACTCGCAGGACTGTCCGTTATTTATTATTGTATATCGAAAACCCCCGGCTGTGCCGGGGGTTCAAAAAAGCTTTAGCGATGAGTAGAAAAAAATTCCCCCAACTGGTATAATGAAAATGCGGTCTGGCAACTGCAAACAAAAACCAATAGGAGGAATGTCAAATGAATGACAATAATAGTTTAGCACATACAACGTGGAATTGCAAGTACCATATAGTGTTTGCACCGAAGTATAGGAGAAAAATATTACTTCAAGAGTATCGTGTGGAAATGGGAAAGATACTAAGGGAGTTGTGCGATTGGAAGGGGATAAAAATAATCGAGGCAGAAATCTGCCCCGACCATGTGCACATGTTTGTAGAGATACCGCCCAAAATGACCGTATCAAGCTTCATGGGATATCTAAAAGGGAAAAGCAGCGTAATATTCCACGAAAGGCATGGAAATCTAAAGTTCAAATACGGAAACAGGTCGTTTTGGTGTAGAGGTTACTATGTGGATACAGTTGGAAAGAATGCAAAGCGAATAGCAGAGTACATACAAAACCAGCTGAAAGAAGACCAAATGACACTTAGAGAGATGAATAACCCGTTTACGGGTAGCAAGTAACAATCTTTCGCAGGTGTCAGACCGTACTTGCGTCTTTAGACGCGCGCTAGAAAATAGCCTTTTAGGCGTTATCTGTAAAGCCACCGGATACGCCGGTGGATATTTACTTATTCTGCTTTTATCGCCCAGCGCATTTTTGTGGAGCGCGCTCTGCTGTTTCTGACGCATTCCTCCGGGGTGGGGCGAATGACGTCCCTTGCGACCTCGCTGTATACGCCCGCCCGCTGAAGCTCCTTGAATGACCGTTTTACGAGCCTGTCCTCGCCTGAGTGGAACGTTAGTATTGCGGCGCGTCCGCCGGGCGCGAGTACGTCCGGAAGCTTTTCAAGGAACGAGTACAGAACCTCAAATTCGCTGTTTACGTCAATGCGTATCGCCTGGAAAGTACGCTGACAGGATTTCTTTATCATGTCCTTCTGCTCGTTTTTCGGCAGGAACGAAAGCGCTTCCGTAATGCATTCCCGGAGCTGCGTAGTCGTCGAGATGTATATTCCCTTGTTGCGGTATCTCATGATGTTCCGTGCGATCTGATCCGCGTACGGTTCGTCGGAGTTCTCGGTGAGCATTCCGACTATTTCGGCGAAGGTCAGTTCCTGCAATCTCTCCGCACCGCTCTTGCCCTTGCGGGGATTCATTCTGAGGTCGAGCGGTCCGTCTACCTTATAGGAAAATCCGCGCTCCGGATTGTCGATCTGCATTGAGCTGACGCCTAGATCAGCCAGCACGAAATCAAACTTTTTTCCGGTGTCCGCCACGACTTTATCAATATCCGCGAAATTCTGTAGACGGACGGTGAGAATATCCTCGCCATAACCGAGGTCGCCGAGCCGCTTTTTGGTTTTTTCGGATTCTATGGGGTCAACGTCCAGGGCGTAGATATGCCCCTTTCCCTCCAGCTTTTCGAGCATTGCGCGGGTGTGACCGCCGTAGCCCAGGGTCGCGTCAAGTCCCGTCTGTCCGGGCTTTATGTCCAGGAAGTCAAGTATCTCCTTTACCATTATCGAGATGTGCATACCCGCCGGAGTTGCGCCGCGGGCGATGATGTGCTCAATGTCCTTGGAGTATTTTTCGGGGTTAAGCTCCTTGTACTTTTCTTCAAAGCGTCTGGGGTGAGTTCCGGAGTAGCGCACTCTGCGCTTGTGCTTTACTTCTTCGTTTTCCATAATTCTGCCTTTCAGTTTGTAGTCTTACTATATTGTATTATGTTTTGACCGAAATGTCAAGTAAAAAAATCAGACTGCCGATAAAGGCAGCCTGGGATAGATTTTTCTTATTTTTGAACTATCTTGCTTTCCGGGAGATACTTACGTATCATGGCGAAAAGCTCGTCGGAGTCTATCGGCTTCATTAGATAATCGTTCATTCCGATGCTTATGAGCCGCTCCCGGACACCAGTCACAGTGTCAGCAGTCAGCGCGATTATCGGAGTGTTCTGGTTTATCCCACCGTCTGTGCGGCGAATGTATTCGGTGGCTTCCTCGCCGTTCATGACCGGCATGTGGCTGTCCATCAGAATTAAGTCATACTGAGCCGCTGCAGCTTTTTTTACTGCGTCAGAACCGTCGTGCGCCTGGTCGATTTTTATTCCCAGCGGCTCCAGCATTGCGACTACGACCTCGCGGTTTATGTCGTTGTCGTCCGTAAGGAGTATACGTGCCTCCGGAGCTGTGAAATTCAGCTCGTTCCCGGTGTTATGTCCTGTGTCGGAAATTTCATCGGTTATTCTCTGTTTCACCGTGAATGTAAATGTGCTTCCGTGTCCGTATTCACTCTGAACGTTTATCGTTCCGCCCATGCGGTCGGCAAAATACTTGCTTATCGCCAGCCCGATTCCGGTGCCCTCCTTGCCGGTGTTCTTTTCCTGGTCGAGCTGGGTGTACATGCTGAACAGCTTGTCCATGTCCTCGCTGCGTATGCCCTGACCGGTATCCTTTACGGAGTACGTCATTTCAACGCAGCCGTCCTGCGGCTTGGTGAAGCTCACGGAAATATCTATCCTGCCGGAGCTGGTGTACTTTATCGCATTCGAAGCGAAGTTGAATATCACCTGCTTTATCCTTACGGAATCGCCGACCAGCGCAGCCGGCATATCCTGCTGAATGTGATAATATATCGGCACGTGCTTGTCCGCGTTCCTGGCGTTGATTATGACCTGCATGTCCTCCATAAGTCCGCTGGTGGAGTAGGGTATTTCCACGAGATCCATCTTTCCGGCTTCTATCTTGGAAAGGTCGAGTATATCGTTGATTATCTCGAGAAGCCCGGTGGAGGAGCTTTTGATGACCGTAAGGCTGCGGCGCAGGTCGTCGTCCATATCCTTGCGCAGAGCGACGTCAGCCATACCGATTATAGCGTTCATCGGGGTGCGTATCTCATGTGACACGCTGGAGAGGAAGCGGCTTTTCATCTGGTTCTGCTCTTCGGCGCTGTAACGCTCCTCCATCATGAGCTTTGCGCGCTTTACAAGGTAGTACAGTATCATGCTGACGATAACATATTCTATCGTGAAGCCGAGCGCGTACGCAATGAATATCTGCATTCTGGACTGCCCGAGATATACGACCTCGTACCTGTCCGCGGAGCTGACGTAAATCGAGCCGAGCATGACGATATATGACAATGTGCTTATCTTGACCGTAAAACCGGGTTCAAAGTAAAGGCAGCTGAAAATCGGCATGAGCGCATAGGTTATGTATACGCCGACATGATTGCTGGTGCCTATCAGACCGATAAAGATCGACGCCAGTATCAGCATGTAGTATTTCATGAAATCCGGCGGAAGAAAGCGAATGAGGATACTTGGACTGATAGTAACCAACAGACCTGGCAGAAGAACGAGAAGAATGTACTCCTGTTCGATTTCGAATACGTCGAGATACGACAGCACCACCATTATGAGCAGCGCTACCGAGCAGACTGCGAACATTCTGGATATCACCAGATTTACCTGCTTTGTGTTCTTTTCAAACACGGACCATTCTCCTTTCGCGTCTGACGTTTTGTCAGTCAAAGTCCCTCAGATGTTTTTCGAATTCCGCGCAGGCGCCGTCTATGTCGGAAACGGTCCCTGCTGCGATCTTTTCAAGCGTGTATGCGAATGTTTCGTCTACCAGTGCGGTGCGGTCGCTGATATAGGGTACGACCCGCATTTCCTCGGGGATAGCACTGATGTTGGAGTAACGCTCGTCATCGGAGTCATAGGTGGTAACGCCTGGTACGCTCTTGACATACGCCATCTGTGAAAGCTCCTTTGTGCTGCATACAAAGCGCAGGAACTCCTTTGCCCACTCCTCGTTCTCACTTCCGGATACCAGGTAAAGACCGGGTAGGAACGACATGCTGAGAGTCGGCTGCTCTGAGCTTACTGGCAGTGACACGAACTCGTACTCAAACGGAGCGGCGGAGAACGCCTCGGATTTGGACTCGCGCTTCTTCATTCCGCTGAATCACTCGGTCGTGAAGCACAGGAACGGAGTGTTTCCCTCAAAGAAGTGCATGATGTTCCCTTCGTAGTTGTCGGAAATGGAGTCGTTTATGTCCGCACTGATGAACCCCTTGCTGACGATATCCAGCATTCTGGTGAATTCCTCGGTGAATACGCTGCCGCAGCCGTCGGTGACAGGGGAGAATCTGCTGTCAAGCTCCTACTGGTCAAGGCTTTGCAGGCGGTATTTTACGTCATTGTTCATGAGATTCTTGCAGAAGCCATCGGCGCAGCCCTGGGCACTGCTGTTTATCACACTGAGGTCAAGACCGATACTTGAAAGATCCTCCAGTGAGGAGATGATGGTCGTCTTGTCCTCGTAATAGCTTGCGACATCAAACATGACAAGCTCCGGGGGATTTTCGCCGGATACGAGCTTGCTTATCATCGAGTTGTAGTTGTCTACCTTGACATAGTTGATTTCAATGTTGGGGTAGCTCTCATTCCAGTCAGTTGCGGCGGCTTCAAGCACCTGGAAATTAGACCAGCTGCCTTTTACGGTTATGACTGCGGAAGCATCTCTGTCCATCGTGGTTATAAACGCCCAGGGGACAGAGCTGCTTGTGCTTTCGCTTTCACTGTTTGCACAGCCGGTTAATGAACCTGCAAGGATAACTGTTGCAAGTGCTGCGGATATCTGTTTCTTCATGATTTACGCTTCTTTCCAACATATTTTTTTATCTCTGACAAGAGAATTTTTACATTTATCGGCTTTGCGATGTGGCCGTTCATTCCTGCCTTGATGCAGTCGGAAACGTCCTTTGCAAAGGCGTTTGCGGTCATCGCGACTATCGGTATCGACGCAAGCTGCTCGTCGTCGAGCTTTCGTATCAGCTGTGTGGCTTCAAGTCCGTTCATGACGGGCATCTGGATATCCATGAATACCATCGCGTATTTTCCGGGCGCGGAGTTTTTCAGCATATCCACGCAGATGCTGCCGTTTTCGGCGCGGTCTGCCTTTATCCCGAAGGAAGCCAGCAGGTCGTTGATGATCTCCCAGTTGATGTCGTTGTCCTCGGCAACCAGGATATCAAGTCCCACAAGGTCGGAATCGGACGCAATCTCGTTTCCGGCGTCGGTTCTGCCGATCTTTCCCTCAAGCAGCTTGCTGAACATGTCCATTAGCACTGTCTTGAACACCGGGCGCGTGATGAAATCCGAAACTCCGGCGCTGCGTGCCTCGGTTTCAATGTCGGTCCAGTCGAATGCGGAAATGACTATCGGGGGACAATCCTCGCCGAAATACCCGCGGATACTCTGTGCTGTTTCGATGCACCCTGTATCCGCCATCTTACGGTCGATAAGCACCATATTGAAGTCGCTGGCTTTCCGTCCATTTATGAATTCTGACTGATCGCTGGAGGTGGTGCATTCCGCATTTCCGCCAAGCTCGTTTACAAAGAGCTTCGTGTTGTCGGAGAAATTGCTTTCACCTATCAGAAGCACGTTAAAGCCGTCGGGGACCTTGTCGTATTTCACGCAGTATCCGCGCTTTAGTTTCAGTGACACGCGGAATTCAGAGACTTTGCCCTGTTCGCTGTGTACGCTGATGTTTCCGCCCAGCAGGTCAACTATCTGCTTGGTTATCGCCATTCCAAGACCGGAGCCTTGTATTTTATCCGTACGGCTGTCCTTTTCCCGGGCGAAAGGCTCGAAAATGCTCTTCATGAATTCCGGCGACATTCCGATACCGGTGTCCCTGACCGTGAAAAACAGCATTATGGAAGACTGGTCGTCCGGTATTGGCTGTTCCTCAAGGGTTATATCTATGCTGCCGCCGGAGGGAGTGTACTTCACGGCGTTACTCAGTATATTGAGCCATATCTGGTTCAAACGGAGCTTGTCAGCCAGCAGGTATTCCTGCGTGATGTTGACAAGGTGGATATTGCATTCCAGCTTCTTTTCCTCAGCCTGGGGGTAGATTATGTTGACAAGGTCAACGGAGGAATCAGCCAGCGAGAACTGTATGGGGTTTATCGTGAACTTACCGCTCTAGACCTGCGAAATGTCAAGAATATCGTTGATGAGCGTCAGCAGATGGCTGCTTGCAAGTGATATCTTATTAAGACAGTTCTTGACGCGCGCATGGTCATCTATATCCTGTTCGGCGATCGTAGTAAGACCGATGATCGCGTTCATAGGCGTGCGTATATCATGGCTCATGGAGGACATGAAGTTCGTCTTTGCGGCGTTGGCGGTTTCGAGGTTCTCCAGGCTTGCGCGCAGCTGGCGGTTGAGCGACTGGAAGAATATGACGTTTATGACAAGCAGCATGATGAACGTAAACAGCGGGCTTATCAGCAGTGACCACTGAACTTCGGTGTATTTGAGGTCTGACAGTGGCAGAGCGCCGACTACGACCCAGTCGTTGTAACCGCGGGTGGAGTATCCGAAAAGCGTTTCCACGCCCTGGGCGTTATTGAACGTGAAGTACCCCTTTTCCGCGCTGTTTACCTTCTGGGAAAGCTCGTCAAGCTCGGGGTAGGTCAGTTTGTTGTACGATCTCAGAAATTCGTAGAAATTGTCGTTCTTGAACATCGGAGCACGCAGTATATAGTCGCCGAACGAATTTATAATGCTTATCTGTGTGTCGGGGTAATCGCTGCTGAAAAACCAGTTGTCCTCCAGCAGTTTCAGCGGCTCGACCCTCATCAGATACGCGCTTTCTGTGGCGCCGGTTTCGTCGTTCTTTGCATTGATCATCGTGACGAAAGCTATTGACTGCTCACCGCTTAGAAAATTCGTGAAGGTGCTTGTTATGCAGACATCTCCGTCCTGTGCGGTGCATCTGAAAGCTTCCAGCTCGCGGCTGAGTGAGTATATTCCATTGAGACTGGCGTCCTGCACGGAAGCGCTGTCGGCAGACACGCCGATAAGGTCGTCAGCGGAGAGCACCATTACCCGATATTTTCGGCTGTCTCGGAGAATGTCCAGCCGAAGTGACTGCACATCATTCCCCATTCGCGGACAGTGCGTTTTGAGCTGTCCATGTAGAATGTCACCTGATGGTTTATTACATCAACGGAATTCTGGAATTTCTGCTGCTCGCTGTTCAGCGAGTCAGCGCGCATCTGGCTGATGAACCATACCGTATGTATTATCATCATTGCAACGAGAACAATGTTGGCGGCAATAAAAATCAAAAGCTTTTTGTGATTTGTTTTCAAATACGGTCAATACCTCCTTTCTAGAGGAGTTTTTATCTGTTTCTGAAGAAATCCTTCAGCGTTTCAAAGAGCTTGGGGATATCCAGCGGCTTTGCGATGTGACCGTTCATTCCGGCGCTGAGCGCGGTCTGGCGGTCTTCCTCAAAGGCGTTGGCGGTCATTGCGAATATCGGTATTTCCGCAAGACGCTTGTCGCTGAGCTGACGGATACGCTTTGTGGCTTCAATGCCGTTCATTCTGGGCATCTGGATATCCATAAGGATAAGGTCGTAATCGCCAGGCGCGGAGTTACTGATTATCTCCACTGCTTCTGAACCGTCGCATGCCGTGCCTACGGTCAGACCTGCTTCTTTCAGCAGCTCCACTGCGATCTCCATATTCAGTTCGTTGTCCTCTACGAGAAGTATCTTCTTGCCGGCGAACAGCTCGGCCTCCTCTTCGGCGTCGCGCTTCTTTTCGGCTACATAATAGGGCTTGGAGAGAATATTGCGCAGCTCCGACATGAATATCGGCTTGGAGCAGAACGCAACAACGCCCGCCTCCCGCGCCTCGGATTCAACTTCGGTCCAGTCGTACGCGGTCAGAATGATTATCGGCTTGGTGTTGCTGATAATCTGGCGTATTCTGCGGACGGCTTCTATTCCGTTCATGTCCGGCATGAGCCAGTCTATGATGAATACGCTGAATTCGTCGTGTCTTTCAAGCGCAAGCTTGGTGCGCAGGACTGCTTCCTTACCAGAGGTCGTCCACTCGGAGCGCATGCCTATGCTGTCGAGCATCTGGGTGACGGAGGCGCAGGTGTTGAAATCGTCGTCCGCGATAAGGGCGCGCATGCCCTTGAGCTGCGGGATTATCTCGTTTATAGTGGAACCGCCGCATACCTTGAACGTGAGGTCAACAGTGAATTCCGTGCCCTTGCTTGGCTCGCTTTCCACGGAGATAGTGCCGCCCATCATGTCCACGATACTCTTGGCAATGGACATTCCGAGACCAGTGCCCTGGATACCGCTGATGGTAGACGTCTGCTCCCTTGAGAACGCTTCGAATATATGCGACTTGAATTCCTCGCTGATACCGATTCCGGTGTCCTTGATGTGGAACTAAAAGTGCGCGAAGCCCTTTTTCGCGTCGTGA
>Ga0129310_1001305_pt1 | contig 22378 bp, 18 predicted proteins | sample Go1ome_2_FD_94433 | JGI IMG/M metagenome (GOLD analysis project Ga0129310, IMG submission 94433) | Western lowland gorrila individual fecal microbial communities from Wisconsin, USA - Go1022A metagenome | ecosystem: Host-associated > Mammals > Digestive system > Large intestine > Fecal | place...
ACCGTCTACCGTCCCGACACGGCCGACGCCTGCCACCTGCCGCAGTTCAACCAGATCGAGGGCCTGGTCGTCGACGAGGGCATCACCTTTGGCGACCTTAAGGGCACGCTCGACTACTTTGTTAAGTGCATGTTTGGCGAGGACCGCAAGACGCGTTACCGTCCGCACTTCTTCCCCTTCACCGAGCCCAGCTGCGAGGTGGACGTGAGCTGCCACGTGTGCGGCGGCAAGGGCTGCAACTTCTGCAAGCATAGCGGCTGGATCGAGATCCTGGGCTGCGGCATGGTCGACCCCAACGTCCTCAGCAACTGCGGCATCGACCCCGAGAAGTACACCGGCTTCGCCTTTGGCATTGGCGCCGAGCGCGTCGCGGCCCTGCGCTACGACCTGCCCGACCTGCGCACGTTGATGACTGGTGATATGCGCTTCTTGAACCAGTTTTAGGTTGACCCATCCCGGCGGCTTCCCGAGCCACCGCACCTTGCCCCTCAAACCGTCGCTTGCGTACCCAAGTACGCGGCGCTCCTCTTTCGGGGCAATCTGCGGCACCTCGGAAACCCGTCTCCGTGGTTGGAATTTCCCGTCTGTTTATTGCGGACGTTTTAAATGAAAGGAGAGCTAGATGCGCGTTTCTTACGACTGGCTCAAGACCATGATCGATATTCCGGAGGATCCCAAGACCCTTTCGGACGAATATATCCGTACCGGCACCGAGGTCGAGGCGATCGACACCGTGGGCGAGTCCTTCGACCACGTGGTGACCGCCAAGGTGCTCACCAAGACCCCGCACCCCGATAGCGACCACATGTATGTGTGCTCGGTCGACGTGGGCGACAAGAACCTTGACGCCGATGGCAACCCCGCGCCGCTGCAGATCGTCTGCGGCGCGCAGAACTTCGAGGCTGGTGACCACATCGTCACGGCCATGATCGGCGCAGTTCTGCCCGGCGACGTCAAGATCAAGAAGAGCAAGCTTCGTGGCGTCGTGTCCATGGGCATGAACTGCTCCGCGCGCGAGCTCGGGCTGGGTGGCGACCACTCCGGCATCATGATTCTGCCCGAGGACACGCCCTGCGGTATGCCGTTTGCCGAGTACGTGGGCTCGAGTGATACTGTGCTCGACTGCGAGATCACGCCCAACCGTCCCGATTGCCTGTCCATGATCGGCATGGCCCGCGAGACCGGCGCTATCTTCGACCGTGATTTCCACGTTGAGCTGCCCGCCATCAAGATCGAGACCGGCCGTGCGACCGACGACGAGCTTTCGGTCGAGATCGCCGACGAGGGCCTGTGTGACCGCTACGTTGCCCGCATCGTGCGCAACGTCAAGGTCGGCCCGTCGCCCGACTGGATGGTCAAGCGCCTCAACGCCCTGGGCGTGCGCCCGCACAACAACATCGTCGACATCACCAACTACGTGATGATGCTCACCGGCCAGCCGCTGCACGCCTTTGACCTGGATACCTTTGCCGAGCGCGATGGCCACCGTCGCGTGGTGGTTCGCGCCGCCCAGCAGGACGAGAAGTTCACGACGCTCGATGGCGAGGAGCGTGTGCTCGACGCCGGCATGGGCCTCATCACCGACGGCGAGCGTCCCGTGGCGCTGGCCGGCGTTATGGGTGGCATGGATTCCGAGATTGAGGACGACACCGTCGACGTGATGGTCGAGAGCGCCTGCTTCAACGCCGGCCGCACCTCGCACACCAGCCGTGACCTGTCGCTGATCTCCGACGCCTCCATTCGCTTTGAGCGCCAGGTTGACGAGACCGGCTGCGTGGATGTCGCCAACGTTACCTGCGCGCTCATCGAAGAGATCGCCGGCGGCGAGGTTGCTCCCGGCTATGTCGACGTTTTCCCCGCGCCCAAGACCATCGACAGCATTAAGCTGCGCCTGGCCCGTGTGCACGCCATCTGCGGTGCCGACATCGAGCCCGACTTTATCGAGCGTTCGCTCACCCGTCTGGGCTGCACCGTCGAGTGCGACGGCGAGGACTTTATGGTGACCCCGCCGAGCTTCCGTCCCGACCTGCCGCGCGAGATCGACCTGATCGAGGAGGTCCTGCGCCTGTGGGGCATGGGCCGCGTGACGGCGACCATCCCGGCTGCCAAGAACCACATCGGCGGCCTGACCCGCGAGCAGAAGCTCACCCGTAAGGTCGGCGAGATCCTGCGCGCCTGCGGCCTCAACGAGACCACGACCTTTGGCTTTGCCGCCCCGGGCGACCTGGAGAAGATCGGCATGTCCACCGAGGGTCGCGGTTGCCCCGTGGTGCTCATGAACCCGCTGGTGGCCGAGCAGACCGAGATGCGCCGCTCGCTGCTGCCGGGCCTGCTGCAGTCCGTGGCCTACAACGAGGCCCACGGCACGCCCAACGTGCACCTATACGAGGTCGGCAGCCTGTTCCACGGTCGCGAGAATGCCAGCCTGCCCAAGGAGACCAAGTCCGTGGCAGGTGTGCTCTCGGGCCAGTGGAGCGAGCAGTCCTGGAACATGAAGTACCGCAAGCTGCGCTTCTTCTTTGGCAAGGGCATTGTCGAGGAGCTGCTTGCCCAGCTGCGCATCGAGAAGGTCCGCTTCCGTCCCGTCGAGGGCGAGGGCTACGCCTTCCTGCAGCCGGGTCGTGCGGCCGAGGTCCTGTCCGGCGGTACCGTGCTGGGCTGGGTCGGCGAGATCCATCCCGAGGCATGCGAGGCTATGGGCATCGACGAGGTCGTCGTGGCCTTTGAGCTCGATCTGGATAAGCTGATCAAGGGCGCTCGCAACCAGGAGAACTACCGCGAGTTCTCGCAGTACCCGGCCGTCGAGCATGACCTTGCTATCGTGGTCGACAACGCCGTGACCTGCGAGGATCTTGAGCGTCGCATTACGAGCGCCGGCGGCAAGCTGCTCGAGGGCGTGCGCCTGTTCGACGTCTACCGCGATCCGGTTCGTATCGGTAAGGGCAAGAAGTCCATGGCATTCGCGCTTACGTATCGCTCTGACGACCACACGCTCACCAGCGAAGAGGTCGAGAAAGCGCACCAGAAGATCGTCACCAAGGTGTGCAAGGGCGTAAACGGCGAGGTTCGCGGCTAGGGCTTGCGACTGGGGCGTGGGCCGTCGGGCGGCGGCATGACTGGGCTGCTGCCCGCTGATGTCTCGCATCTATGACGTATGTATTGCAAAACGGCGTGCTGCTTTGTGGGCGGCGCGCCGTTTTGCTATGATAGCCGGCGGCGTGTTACGAATTAGTTGATGCGTAACACTGACAAGTGATTCAACCGGCGCCGCAATCCCATGCGCCGACAACCGGGAGGCGCTATGCACATTCCAGATAATTACCTGTCCCCGCAGACCGATGCCGTCATGGCGGTGGCGATGGTGCCCGTGTGGGTTCACTGCATCAAGAAGGTGCGCGCTACGCTCGATCGCGAGCACATGGCCTTCTTGGGTATTTGCGCCGCCTTCTCCTTTTTGCTCATGATGTTCAACGTGCCGCTGCCTGGCGGCACCACGGGTCACGCCGTCGGCGGCGCGCTGATCGCGCTGCTGCTGGGCCCCGAGGCTGCGGCCATTGCCGTTTCGGTCGCGCTGGCGCTGCAGGCGCTACTGTTTGGCGACGGCGGCATCCTGTCCTTTGGCGCCAACTGCTTTAACATGGCCTTTGTGCTGCCGTTTGCCGCCGCTATCGTGTTCCGCGCGCTTAACAGCCGCTTGCACGACAAGAGCTGGGGCACTTCGGTCTCGGCTATCGTAAGTGGCTGGGTCGGCCTGTGCCTGGCTGCCCTGTGTGCGGCAATCGAGTTCGGTATCCAGCCCATGCTCTTCACCAATGCATCGGGCGTGCCGCTGTACTGCCCCTTCCCGCTGTCCATCTCCGTTCCCGCCATGATGATCCCGCATATGCTGGTCGCCGGCGTGGTCGAGGGCGTGGCGACGGCTGCGATTTACGGCTTCATTAAGAAGACGGCGCCGGGCGTTATCGTTGGTCCCGAGGCCGTTGACGGCCAGCTGACTGCCGAGGGCGCTACTGCTAAGAAGACCTCGCTGATCCCCACGCTCATCCTGGTCGCCGTACTTGTCGTGGCCACGCCGCTGGGTCTGCTTGCCACGGGTGACGCCTGGGGCGAGTGGGACGCCGAGGGCGCCGCAACCGCCGTTCAGGAGGCTGGCGACGACAGCCTGCAGGCTTCGGTCGGCCTCGATACCCCGACGTTTGCCGACGCACTGCCCACGGGCGATTATCTGCAGGCCTATTCCGAGGAGCAGGGTCTTGGCTTTGCCGGCCAGGCTGCCATGTATATCCTTTCGGGCGTGATTGGCGTTGCGGTGCTCACCATCGCGTTCCGCCTGATCTCGCTGACGGTTAGGGAAAGCGGTGCTCATGGCAATGGCCGAGCTGCCTAGCTGGCTTGCGGCCGAGGAGCGATACGAGCCCACGGGTGCTCAGCATCGCGTGATGCAAAAGAACGTCCTGCACCTGGCGAGCCTGCTTGAGCGGGTTCGCCTGGGCGGTGGCGCACACGAGGGCGGGTCGATTATTGACCGCGCCCTTTCTTGCGTTTCGGCTCCGGTGCGCCTAGTGGGGATGTTTGTCTGCGTCCTGTGCGTGTGCCTGACGCAGAGTCCGCTGTACCTCATGTTGATGTCTGCTGTCGCGTTGGTGCTCGTTGCCGTACGTCCCGTGCGCGGGCTGCGGGCGACCTTTGTGCCGGCGCTTGGCGCCGCGGGGCTTGCGGTGGTTCTGGCGCTGCCGGCTCTGCTGTTGGGCGCATCGGCTGCGGGCGCCATGCTCAAGATCGCGCTCAAGACCTTCATTAACGCATCGCTGGTGCTGGGCGTTTCGTGGACGCTTACCTGGAGTCGCATGTCGGCAGCGCTCAAGATGTTGCACCTGCCTGACGAGGTTATCTTTACGTTTGATATGGCGCTCAAGCACATCGAGGTGCTGGGCCGTACGGCGCACGACCTGACCGAATCGGTCATGCTGCGCAGCATCGGTCGCGCGCCTGAGGGGTTTTCGCGCACCGACTCGGTCGCGGGTATCATGGGCATGACCTTTATCAAGGCGATGGAATGCAGCCGCGCGATGGACGAGGCCATGGCCTGCCGCGGCTTTGCCGGTGTGTATCCGGCGCCCACGCGCGCTGGGTTTGGCTGGCGCGACGCGGTTTATGTGGCCGTTGTGGTGCTGCTGGCGGCGCTGTGCGCCGTGCTGTAAATGGCTGGCGGGCTGTTGATGCGAATAGGGAAGGGCGACGTTTTGGCTGACGATACGAATAGCGTGACGGGTGCGAGCGGTGCAGCTGGCACCAAGGTAGCCCCACTCATCGAGTTGCGCGACGTAGTGTTCTCCTATGCGGGGCATACGGTTGTCGATGGCGTATCGCTGCAGGTCGATCGCGGTGAGCTTGTTGCGCTGCTCGGTCCCAATGGCTGCGGTAAGACGACGATCATGCGCCTTGTCAACGGTCTTGAGCTCGCGGACGCGGGCGCGTACCTGTTTGATGGGCACGTGATCGATGCGGCGTTTCTGAAGGATTCTGTGGCCGCTCAGCGCTTCCACCAGCGCGTGGGCTTTGTGTTCCAGAATGCCGACGCGCAGCTGTTCTGCGCCACGGTCGGCGAGGAGGTCGCCTTTGGCCCCGCGCAGATGGGCCTGCCGGCAGACGAGCTCGAGCGCCGCGTGCGCGATGCCATGGAGCTGTTTCGGGTTGCCGACCTGGTCGATGCCTCGCCCTATCAGCTCTCGGGCGGGCAAAAGAAGCGCGTAGCGCTGGCCGCAGTAGTGTCGATGAACCCAGATATCCTGGTGCTCGACGAGCCCACCAACGGGCTCGACGAAGATTCATGCGACATCGTTGTCAACTTCTTGCTGGCCTATGTTGCGGCGGGCAAGACGGTCTTGATGAGCACGCACCACCAGGATTTGGTGCGACGTCTGGGCGCCCGTGCGATCTATATCGATCGATATCACCACGTGGTCGAGGCACCCGCGCCGTCGTATGGAACCGAGGTCGGTGTCGCCGAATAGTTGCTGCGTAGAGCATGCGTGGGCGCCCGCGCGGCTTTGCCGTGATGGTATAGTTATCCAGGTTTTTATGGGGGTGGCTATGCCAAGCTGGAACATTCATATCGCTCAAACGGAACGACTTCTGGAGCGCACCGGTGCGCTTGCCGATAGCGTGCGCGACCGCAATGCCTTTTTGTTTGGCTGCGTGGTTCCGGATATCTTTGTGGGCTATATGGTTCCCGGTATTGCCGATCCCATCCCGTACCGCATCACACACTTTGCCAAGCCCGAGCCCATCCCGAAACCACGCGAGCATGAGTTTTGGGATACCTATGTGGCACCGCTTCTTAAAAGTTCGCCTGCCGGCGCTCCGGCTGCGGCGACCTCGATTGTCGAGGAGCGCGAGCGGCTGAATCGCGTGCACTATCCTCAGCGCTATAAGGATGCCGAGCCGGTTGCCGGGCCGGATGCCGGCGAGTTTTCGCTGGCATCCGAGGACGTGGCACAGTCGTTGCTCGATTTAACATTGGGCGTCTGGTCGCATTTGGTGGCCGATACCGTGTGGAACACGCGCGTGAACCAGTATCTGGAAGCGCACGGCGGCAAGCCAAGCGAGGAGTTCCGCATCAAAAAGCAGGGTGACTTTGACTGGTTTGGCAAGACGCTCGGCATCGTCTCGATCCCGCGTGCGACCGATCGCCTGTATACCGCGGCGACGCGTTTTGGACAGTATCCCATCCATAAGGAATATGTGCTCAAGACCATCGGCGTCATGCATGAGATCGTGCGCGAAAACCCCGGCGAGCCCGATCATCCGCCATATCGCCTGTTGACCGAGGAGTTCTTCGATGCAACGTTTGCTGAGGTCATCGAGTTGACTGAGGCTGGCTTTGCCGAGCGCGTAGCCGCCCCCGGTATCCCCGCGGCGCCTCTGATCGTCAGCTGCTAACTGGCCGGCTTGACGGCGAATAATTCATCCCAATCGACTAACAGCTCCCGCCGAAGGGCATCTTCGGCGGTGCGTTCCTGTTTGGTCTTTGGGGTGTAGGGGAGCCCGGCCTTTTTATGGATGAGCTCGGCGATGTTGTTAAAGCTCTTCTTGTCTTTGATCTGTTCGTAGGTAATTTGGATGACGTCGTAGCCCATGCTTGTGAGAGCGGTGGTTCGCTCGGCATCGGAGAGACTTGCGGCCTCGCTGTCGTGAGCGGAGCGGCCTTGGCATTCCAGGATGAGGCCCATGCTGTCGGTATTGCTCTCGATGAGGATGTCGGCGTAGCAGCAGGTTTTGTCATACAACGAGCGCGCGGCTTCACTGAGTGGGATGCGCACGTTGTTCGCGATATTGATGCCCAGTCCGCCTTCATCGCGGGGAAGTGAGACGAGCATGGAGGTTTGCACCTCGAAGGGCGAGGCGGTCTGCCCCGTCATGTGCTCGACCGCCCAACGAAGCTGTTTGACGCCGCGCAGGCCTGCGGCCTGCTTGGCGAACGCAGCGATATCCGCCGCGTTCAGGAGCGGTGTGCGCTTCCATAGGTTGGTGCCTTTGCCATTGACGTCGTTAACTCGTTCCCAACCACAGTTAGGTGGAATGAGCTTAAGCGAGATGGCTTCATCGAATTGTTGCTGTGTTCGCTCACAGGGCTTAAACACTGCAAAGGAGCCGCACATCTCGTAACATGCCATGAGTAATTGGTTACGTGAGACCTGCGTAGCAAGGTTGAGCAGCGTAAACTCCGGCGACGTGACATCAAACCCATGCTCAGTCTGCCTAAACGAGCCAGGAGGTGGCTCTTGGGTCAGCAAGCGGCTGTGGAATAGTTTTCCGTTAAAGCGATTGCCGCGGGCGCTTACAAATCTCCAAACGGGTTTGCCAAGCAGGTCTTTAAATACTGGCTGCTGAGAGTAATGCACCAAGCGATGGTCATGGTCGGGCGGCAGGATTGCCGGATAGAGCCCTAGTATTTGAGGCGGGATGCGATAGTACTTGAAGGCCGTGGGTCCGCAGGCAAGAAATGACATAGCAATCCGATCGTTTGAGCGTTGTTTGAGCTTGAAAATGCTACTGGTTTCGGAAGTGCGGGGAAAAAGAGAAGTAGGCTAAGCACAGGCGGTATTTGAGCCAACTTTATCAGGGGTTTTGTTGTAATAAAAGGGCTTGTGCTCAGGGGTCAGCGAATTTTCCCCGCACTTCCGAAAACGCGATCTGATTAGGCTTTGCTAAAACGATTTAGCAGTCTTGGTCGGGGTGCGGGTTCGCCATCGGGCGGACACTATTGATGCTGGGAACGCTCGTTTCGGGCCTTGAAGGGCGTTTTCGCGTCCTTTGGTAAAGAAGTTGGCGCAAGCCGTACCGCGTCCCGGCATCGACATACAGAAAAAGGGCCCGGAAGGCGAAGCCTTCCGGGCCCTTTGCAATGCAAGTCTGCTTGCAAGTGCGATTTAGCGCACCTGAGCGACGTAAGCGACGTTGGTCGAGGAGACCTTGTCCTCGAGCTGGACGCTCATGCGGGGATCGCCGGCGGTAGCGACGGTCAGGTCGCCGGTCTCGACGTAGCCGAGCTCCTTAGCGGTCTCGATTGCTTTGACGATCGTGCCGTTGACGGTGCCCTGGGTGATCTCGGCCTGGTGCGGGATAACGCCCCAGTACATGATCATCTGCTGGACAGCCCAGTCGTGACGGGAGAACGCGCAGATCGGCATGTTGGGACGGAAGTGCGAGATCAGGCGAGCGGTACGACCGGTGGTCGTCGGCACGGTGATGCACTTGGCGCCAACGGTGGTGGCCATGTTCACAGCGGACATACCCACAACGTTGTTGACGACGCGGGTGCCGTGAGCGTCAGCCGGAACCTCGAGCGGAGCGTGAGCCGGGAGGTACTTCTCGGTCTCCATGGCGATGCTGGCCTGCATCTTGACGGCCTCGACCGGGTACTTACCGGCAGCGGACTCGCCGGACAGCATGACGGCGTCGGTGCCGTCATAAATGGCGTTAGCAACGTCGGCAACCTCGGCGCGCGTCGGGCGCGGGTTCTGCTGCATGGAGTCGAGCATCTGCGTAGCGGTGATGACGGGCTTGTAGGCCGCGTTGCACTTGGCGATGATCTCCTTCTGGATGTGCGGAACGAGCTCGGGCTTGATCTCGATGCCCAGGTCGCCACGGGCGACCATGATGCCGTCGGAAGCCTCGAGGATCTCGTCGAAGTTCTCGACGCCCAGGGCGCACTCGATCTTCGGGAAGATCGTCACGTGCTCGCCGCCGTTCTCGCGGCAAAGCTCGCGGATGCCGCGGACGGACTCGCCGTCACGGATGAAGGAAGCGGCGATGTAGTCGATGTTCTCGGTCAGGCCAAAGAGGATGTCCTGACGATCGCGCTCGGTGATGGCGGGCAGCGAGATGTTGACGTTGGGCATGTTGACGCCCTTGCGCTCGCCGATCAGGCCGTCGTTCTTGACGACGCAGGTCATATCCTGGCCGTCGACGGACTCGACCTCGAGGGCGACCAGGCCGTCATCGATCAGGATGAGGGAGCCCTTCTCGACCTCGGAGGGCAGAGCCAGGTAGTCGAGGGAGATGTGCTCAGAGGTGCCGTGGAAATCCTCGGACGTGGGCTGAGCGGTGACGACGATCTTGTCGCCAGTCTTGACGGCAACCTTCTTGCCGTCGACCAGAAGGCCGGTGCGGACCTCGGGACCCTTGGTGTCGAGCAGGATGCCGACGGGCATACCGAGCTCCTTGGAAATACGACGGACGCGCTCGATGCGACCGTGGTGCTCGTCGTAGGAGCCGTGCGAGAAGTTAAAACGGGCGACGTTCATGCCCGCCTTGATCATCTCGCGGATGGTCTCGTCGCTATCGCAGGCGGGACCCATGGTGCATACAATCTTGGTGCGCTTGTACATTCAGACCTCCATCTGACATCGTCTTGCGCTGATAGATAAACCATAAGAAATAAAACCGAGAAGATTATAACGAATTGCCGACCGAATACCCCTAAAAATCGACCGTACGCCGATTAAGAAGTTCATTTTTTACTCCAAAAAGGCTAAACGAAAAAGTTTTACCAAGCGGTCTTACCGCTGCTATCTGGGAGATATTTCAGTTAGGCGATGAGCCGTAGAAAAAACGTTTTACCAACTTTGAGCATCACACCGTCTGCATCGTTGTACCCGGACCGTGTTTCCAATTGGAATGTTTTGGCTAAAAGCACCGCCTTGGGGTACCATAGCTCCACTATCAACTGCCGCTCAGCACGGCAGCCTTGATGAGCCCTTGCCCTTCTCCTGGGAATTATGATCGGGCATCAATCTGCTGAGTGGCCCGAATCCCAGGAGGGGACTCTATATGCAAAAGGAATACCTGTCCGCCGCGGCGGAGGTGCTCAGCGACCAGGGTGTCGATGAGAACCTCGGCCTGAGCAACGACGAGGCGTCGTCGCGCCTTGCCAAGACAGGCCCTAACAAGCTTGAGGAAGCCGAGAAGACGCCGTTGTGGAAGCGCTTCTTTGAGCAGATGGCCGACCCCATGGTCATCATGCTGATCGTGGCTGCCGTCATCAGCGCGCTTACGGGCATGGTCAAGGGCGAGCCCGACTTTGCCGATGTCGCCATCATCATGTTCGTCGTTATCGTCAACTCGGTGCTGGGCGTGGTCCAGGAGGCCAAGAGCGAGGAGGCCCTCGAGGCCCTGCAGGAGATGAGCGCGGCGCAGTCCAAGGTTTTGCGCGATGGCAAGCTCGTGCACCTGCCGAGTGCCGAGCTCGTGCCCGGCGACGTGATCATGCTCGAGGCGGGCGACTCCGTCCCGGCAGACTGCCGCGTGCTCGAGAGCGCCACGATGAAGATCGAGGAAGCCGCCCTGACCGGCGAGTCCGTGCCCGTAGAGAAGCACGCCAACGTGATTGAGCTTGCCGCGGGCACCGACGACGTGCCGCTCGGCGACCGCAAGAATATGTGCTACATGGGCTCCACCGTGGTGTACGGCCGCGGCCGCGCCGTCGTGGTCGGCACTGGCATGAACACCGAGATGGGCAAGATCGCAGGCGCTCTGGCCGAGGCCAAGGAAGAACTCACGCCGCTGCAGGTTAAGCTTGCCGAGCTCAGCCGTATCCTCACCATCATGGTGATCGTCATCTGCGTCGTGATCTTTGGCGTTGACATCCTGCGTCACGGCGTGGGCAATGTCCTCTCCGACCCGACCGCCCTGCTCGACACCTTTATGGTCGCCGTCTCGCTCGCCGTCGCCGCCATCCCCGAGGGCCTGGTCGCCGTCGTGACCATCGTGCTTTCGCTCGGCGTGACCAAGATGGCCAAGCGCCAGGCAATTATCCGCAAGCTTTCCGCTGTCGAGACCCTTGGCTGCACGCAGACCATCTGCTCCGACAAGACCGGCACCCTTACCCAGAACAAGATGACCGTCGTCAAGCACGAGCTTGCCGCGCCCAAGGAGAAGTTCCTGGCTGGCATGGCGCTGTGCTCCGACGCCCAGTGGGATGAGGAACTGGGCGAGGCCGTGGGCGAGCCGACCGAGTGCGCGCTCGTCAACGATGCCGGCAAGGCTGGCCTTACCGGACTGACCGCCGAGCACCCGCGCGTGGGCGAGGCCCCGTTCGACTCGGGCCGCAAAATGATGTCCGTGGTCGTCGAGACCCTGGACGGCGAGTACGAGCAGTACACCAAGGGCGCGCCCGACGTGGTGATCGGCCTGTGCACCCACATCTACGAGGGCGATAAGGTCGTCCCGCTGACCGAGGAGCGTCGTGCCGAGCTCGTGGCCGCGAACAAGACCATGGCCGACGAGGCCCTGCGCGTGCTGGCGCTTGCAAGCCGCACCTACACCGAGGTCCCGGCCGACTGCAGTCCCGCCGCGCTCGAGCACGACCTGGTCTTCTGCGGCCTGTCCGGCATGATCGACCCGGTCCGCCCCGAGGTGGCCGACGCCATCCGCGAGGCGCATGATGCCGGCATCCGCACCGTCATGATCACGGGCGACCACATCGACACCGCCGTGGCAATCGCCAAGCAGCTGGGCATCGTCACCGACCGCAGCCAGGCCATCACCGGTGCCGACCTCGACCGCATGAGCGACGAGGAACTCGACGCGCATATCGAGGACTACGGCGTGTACGCCCGCGTCCAGCCCGAGCACAAGACCCGCATCGTCGAGGCCTGGAAGTCGCGTGACCAGATCGTTGCCATGACGGGCGACGGCGTCAACGACGCCCCGTCCATCAAGCGCGCCGACATCGGCGTCGGTATGGGCATCACCGGCACCGACGTCACCAAGAACGTCGCCGACATGGTGCTTGCCGACGACAACTTCGCCACCATCATCGGTGCCTGCGAAGAGGGCCGTCGCATCTACGACAACATCCGCAAGGTCATTCAGTTCCTGCTTTCGGCCAACCTTGCCGAGGTCTTCTCGGTGTTCATCGCCACGCTCATCGGCTTTACCATCTTCCAGCCGGTGCAGCTGCTGTGGGTAAACCTGGTCACCGACTGCTTCCCCGCGCTCGCGTTAGGGATGGAGGACGCCGAAGGCGACATCATGAAGCGCAAGCCGCGCAACGCCAAGGACGGCGTCTTTGCCGGTCACATGGGCCTGGACTGCGTGGTCCAGGGCCTGATCATCACCGTGCTGGTGCTGGCGAGCTTCTTTGTGGGCGTGTACTTTGACATGGGCTACATCCACATCTCCGATATGATTGCCGGCAACGCCGACGAGGAAGGCGTGATGATGGCCTTCATCACGCTCAACATGGTCGAGATCTTCCACTGCTTCAACATGCGCAGCCGCCGCGCGTCGCTGTTCACCATGAAGAAGCAGAACAAATGGCTGTGGGCTTCGGCTGCGCTGGCGCTGGTGCTGACGGTGATCGTGACCGTGCAGCCGACGCTTGCCGAGATGTTCTTTGGTCCCGTGACGCTTGAGCTTAAGGGCGTTATCGCCGCGCTGGGCCTGGCCTTCCTGATCATCCCGTTGATGGAGATCTACAAGGCGATCATGCGCGCGGTCGAGAAGGAGTAAGTTAACCTGTCCGGGCCCGCCCCTGCGTGTTTTCTTCTTCGCTGGTCCTCGCGCTTCGCGCTGCGGGATCGCTCAGAAGAAAACACTCCCGGGGTGGGCCCTACGGTATCCTTGCTGGCTTTTCTCCCGCGCGGATGATAAAGGCTGAGGGAAAGTTTGTGAGCTGGTCGGGCTTTGCCCGGCCAGCTCTTTTTGATTTAAAATACCTGCTCAGTTGTGTGGTTGGGTGCTGGGAGGCGCTTGTGGGCAAGGCTAAGGCAAAAGCGAAGAAAAAGACGACGGGGGCGCGGGCTAAGCGCGATCGTCGTCGGAAGCTTGCGACCGAGGCCCCTGCGCCTGCCGAGGAGTTGCTGGCAAGTGTGCCGGGGCTCGATGCACTGCAGGATGTTCCGGCGTTTGATGACCTGCCGGTCGATGCGGCTCAGCAGGCTGCCTTCGATGACTTTTGCGCGCATGCCGAGGAGCCCGAGCAAATGCAGCTGGGCGCCGTGGTGCGCCTGGACCGCGGGTTTCCGCTGGTGGCGACTACCGACGATACCTTCCGTGCCGAGCACGCCGTGGGGTTTGCCAAGTCGCGTGGCGAGGACGAGGTCCTGCTGCCCGCCGTGGGTGATCGCGTGGCGGTGCGTCGTGCTCCCGGGCACGACATGGGCATGATCGAATGCGTGCTGCCGCGCCGCACGAGCTTTGAGCGTTGGCGCGGTCGCGCCCGCGGGGAGCGTCAGGTACTCTGCTCCAACGTGGACAGCGTGCTGATCGTGCAAGCGCTCGGTGCCGGCGAGGTGCTGCTCGACCGCGTGGCGCGCTCGCTCGTGCTGGCGCTCGACTGCGATGCCGAGCCGGTAGTGGTGCTCACCAAGGCAGATCGCTGCGAGGCTGACGAGCTGGAGCGCGACTTGGACCGCGTGCATCGCTTGGTGGGTCCGGATGTGCACGTGATCGTGACGTCTTCTGCCGAGGGCCGCGGCCTGGACGAGGTGCGCGCTTGCGTGCCCGCCGGAAGCTGTGCCATGATCTTGGGCGAGTCGGGTGCCGGCAAGTCGACGCTGCTCAATGCGCTGCTGGGCCACGATGCGCTGGCCACCGGTGGCGTGCGTGAACGCGATGATCAAGGCCGTCACACCACGGTCGCACGCGTGATGGTGGCGCTGCCGGGCGATGCCGGCGTGATCGCCGATGCCCCGGGTCTGCGCAGCCTGCCGCTTGTGGGCCACGAGCGAGGTCTGGCGCGCGCCTTCCCCGAGATTGTCGAGGCGTCGCGCGCATGCCGGTTTGGCGATTGCACGCACACTCACGAGCCGGGTTGCGCCGTTCGCGAGGCCGAGGATGTCGGGCAGATTGACAGCCTGCGCCTGGAAACGTTCCAAAACCTGGCGTCATCCATGCGCGTGAGTGCTCAAATGCTCGACCCCGATGTTCATCTGTAATTGGAATTTCCTATGACAGCCGTCTCTCAACTGCTTGGGAGGCGGCTTTTTTGCTGCCAAAACGTTCCAAAACATGCATTTTGCTGACGTGCTGACCAAAACCTTGCCACGAGCTTGACGGGCTGGTCAGCTTTTGGTCAGCAATTGGTTTGACATCGAAAACCAAGATTGCGATCGCGCCGCTTTGCGCCCTGGTCGCCCAGACAATGGTGGTGCGGGCATTCGCCCGGCACTGCCATGAGAGGAGCGGCCGTGAACAAGAGCAAGCGCATCGCCATCAGTCTGGTCGCGGGCGTGCTCGCCGCGCTGCTCTGCATGGTCTACGCATCATCGATCCGCTCGCAGGCCGAGCGGGCCCAGGCCGAGACCTTGGCCAAGTACGGCGGCGATCGCGCCGAGGTGTGCGTTGCGGCACGTGATATCGATGCGGGCGAAACACTCGACGAGACCAATGTCATAACTCAGGAATGGCTGACGAGCCTGCTGCCGCGTGACGCGGCGACCGAGCTGCGTCAGGTGCGCGGCGACGTGACGACCTCGCGCATTCCCAAAAACGCCGTGATCTGCAATGTCTATACCAAGGCCGAGAGCCACAAGCTCGAGGTGCCCAAAGGCAAGGTTGCCGTTTCGGTGGCGGTCGATGCCGAGCACTCGGTCGGCGGCGCTACGGGCGTGGGTAGCTACGTGGACGTCTACGTGCAAAAAGACGGCGTGACCGATCGGCTGTGCGGTGCGTACGTAATCGATACCAGCGAGGAGGCCGGCGCCACGCGCGAAGGCAAGATCGAATGGGTAACGCTGGCTGCCGACCCCGAAGACGTCAAGGAGTTGCTGGGGGCCTCGGGCAAGGGAACGGTTAGCTTGACGATTCCCGCCACGGCACGCGGCAAAAAGAGCGGAGGCGACGAGTGATGAAGGCGATTTGGCTTGCGTGCTGCGCGTGCGGCGATTACGGGCTGCTGCAGCAGGAAGTCGAGGGCCGCGATGCGGGCGCACAGGTGCTTCGCGTGGGTGACCTGGACGGTTTGGTATCCATGGCGCGGGCGTTTCCGTCGCGTCGCGGAGCCGCCATCATCGCAGCGTCTCTGTTCGATGCCGAGACCGTGCGAAAGACCGTTGCGCGCTTGACGACTGAGGGCCGCGTGAGCCGCGTTGTCGTATTGATAGAGACGCTCGACCCGTCGGATATCGAAGGACTGTTTCGCGCGGGGGCGACCGAGGTCATCGCTGCGCACAGTTTGTGCGGCAACGGGTGCACGGGCGAGGGAGCGGTTGATTCCGATCGGCGCATGACGATTGAGCCCGATGCTTTTGTTGATAGGGAATCCGGGGCGCCTCGCGCTACAAGAGGCCCGCGTGTTGATGATTATGGAAAAGCGGAAGCCGAGCATGGTCGGCGTCCCCGGGACCCCCTTTCATGCGATGACGCTGGAGGACCGGTGCCGTATGGCGATGACGTTCCGGCCGAAGATTTGGGATACGTTCACGGCGTGAATCTGGCCGATGGGCTCGACGAGGTTGAGGGCTTTGCCGGGTGCGACGAGGCGTTGCCGATGCAGCGCGAACAGATCTCGCAGACCAATCAGCCTGTCATGCCGGGTTGGGCACAGCGAGTGTCGATGGGGGAGACGGGAACGTTACCTCCGGTCTCCGCGGCGTCACCGGTTTCCGTGCCACCAACGGACGCCGCGTCACCGTCGCGTCGAGCGCCGGTCATCTGCGCTGTTTCGGGATCGGGCGGCTGCGGCAAGTCGACGATTATCGCCACCATGGCGCACGCGGCCTCGCTGTTGGGTCTGCGGGCTGCCGTGCTCGACTTAGACCTCATGTTTGGAAATCTCTACGACCTGTTAGGTGCCGATAGTCCGCGCGATATGGCGGCACTTATCGAGCCGTCGGCTGCGGGCGCGCTAGTCGAGCCGGACGTTGTCGCAGCATCGATGCGCGTGGCCCCGGGTGTCACGCTTTGGGGACCGGTCGCCGCGCCCGAACAGGCCGAGCTCATGGCGCGTCCGGTAGAGCTGCTTCTTGATATTCTGCGTCGTGAATCCGACGTGGTCTTTGTCGATACTTCGGTCTTTTGGGGCGATGCCGTTGCCGCCGCGGTGGCGGCGAGCGACCGTTGCCTGATCGTAGGCGATGCGGCGGTGTCATCCGCGACATCCGCTTCGCGCGTCATTGAGCTGGCGGGTCGTGTAGGCGTGCCGCGCACGCGCATGAGCGCCGTGTTCAACCGATTTGGTGCGCGCGGTGCCGACGAGGACGTCGCCATGCGTTTTGAGATTGCCTGTGCGTTGAGCTCCAAGATTCGTATCGCCGATGGCGGACAGGACCTCGCGGCGCTCATGGCGTTCGGTCGCGCCGACGAGGCAGTTGGTCAGACCAGCGCTTTTGCGACGAGTGTGCGCGAAGCTACGCGCGAGATGCTTGTGGAGTTGGGCTGCGCTGTCGGTTCCTGGAGCGATATGGTCACCGACCGCGCTACGCGTACCGAGCGTCCGCGTATTCGTCTTCCTTGGTCGCGCGAGGGTGATCGCCGATGAGTTTGCAAGCGAGGATTAAGGCTGCCGATGTGGCGGCAACGGCAACACACGTCGATGCGGGACGGCGCCGTGCGGTCAAGCGTCGCACCAAGCGCGCCGTGATGGACCGCATGGGCTACGATGAGGTAGCGCGTATCAGCGCCTACATCGATCCGGCGCTTGCACGCTCAGAACTGCGACCGGCGGTGGAGGCGGCGCTCAACGTGGAGGAGCCGACTGACCTGGCGACGCCCGAGCGTGAGACTATCATTGACGAAATCTTGGATGACGTGGTTGGTCTGGGGCCGCTGCAGCCGCTTATCGAGGACGATAGCGTCACCGAAATCATGGTCAACGGCTGCCGCTCGGCCTTCTTTGAGCGCGGCGGTGTCTTATATCCCATCGAGCATGCGTTTGAGGACGATGAACAGATTCGCGTGCTCATCGATCGCATTATCTCGCCGCTGGGCAGGCGCATCGATGAGCGCAGTCCCATCGTTAACGCCCGCCTCAAGACGGGCTATCGCGTCAACGCGGTGATTCCGCCCGTGGCGATCGATGGGCCAATCCTCACTATCCGCAAGTTTTCGGACCGCATCTGCTCGCTGGATGAGCTCGTGGCCCTGGGGTCGCTGCCGCTTTGGTATGCGCAGCTGCTGTCGTGTGCGGTGTCGTTGCGGCAGGATTTGGCGGTTGCGGGAGGCACGGGCTCGGGCAAGACCACACTGCTCAACGCGCTGTCGTGCGAGATTTCCACCGGCGAGCGCATCGTGACAATCGAGGATTCCGCCGAGCTCAAGTTTGCGCACCATCCGCATGTGGTGCGCCTGGAGGCGCGCGAGGCGTCGATCGAGGGCGAGGGCGCGGTGACAATCCGCGACCTGGTGACCAATGCCTTGCGCATGCGCCCCGATCGCATCGTCGTGGGCGAGGTGCGCGGTGCCGAGTGCTGCGACATGCTGCAGGCCATGAACACGGGTCACGACGGATCGCTCACCACACTTCATGCGGGTACCGAGCAGGAGACCGTGGTGCGTCTGACGTTGCTTGCGCGTTATGGCATCGATCTGCCGAGTGAGCTTATCGAAGAGCAGATTGCCATGGCGCTCGACGGCATCGTGATGTCCGAGCGCCATGCGGACGGCAGGCGTTTTGTGTCCTCGTATTCGGGGGTGCGGCGCGGCGCATCGGGTGGTGTGGAGCTCGAACGCTACGTGACCTTCGATGCCGCCGAGCGCACCTGGACGCTCGACCGCGAGCCGCCGTTTATTGCAGAGGGCTTGCGGTCGGGAACGCTTACACAAGAGGAGGTGGACGAATGGAGGTCGTTGTGCCCTTCGTCGTAGGGGGTCTGGCGGGGCTTTCGGTCGCGGCGGCGTGTGGGGCGGAACCTCGTGTGCCGCGGGTGCCCCCGGCGCAGCTGGCGCGCCAGACGCTCGAATCGACGGCGGAGAAGCTGCCGCGTGAGCTGGTGGAAAACGATCTGCTTAAAAAGATGGCCCGCTCGTGGGCGTCGTTGGTCCCAGTGCATCGTCTTGGCTTTGTTATTGAGGATGATGCGGCGCGCCTGGCGTTTCTGTTGCTGTCGAGCGGTGCCAGCTGCATTGCTCTAACCATGGTGTCGCTGTCGCCCGTCAGCTTTGTTCTGGGGCTGGTAGCGCCGCTTGGCGTGGGCGCTGCGCGTGACACCTTCGACCATCGTCGTGAGCAACACGATGTAGAAGAGGCCATGCCCGAGGCCTTTACGGCGCTTTCCATGTCGCTTGCCTCAGGGCACTCTCTTGCGCAGGGCATGCGGTTTGTGGGCGCCCATGCGCAAGAACCAGTGCATACCGAGTTTTTGCGGGTAGCGGCGGCGATTGATTGCGGTATCTCGGCGACCGATGCGTTGGATGACCTGCTTGTTCGTATCGATGCCCCTGGTCTTTCGCTCGTAACGCTGGCGCTCAAGGTGTCGCAGCGTACTGGCGCTCCGCTTGCCGATTTATTGTCCGAGGCATCGAGCATGGTGGGTGAGCGCATTGAGCTCAAGCGCCGCCTGGATGTCAAGACGTCGCAGGCACGCATGTCGGCACATATGGTCGCGGCGATGCCGGCGGGCATGTGCGCAGTGCTGGCCCTGCTTTCGGCCGACTTTCGTCGTGGCCTTGCAACGCCGGCGGGCGCCGGCGCCGTAGCGTTGGGGCTTGCCCTCAACGCCGTTGCCCTGGTGGTTATCCGGCGCATTATGCGGGTGGAGTTATGAGTGCCCTGGTCGGTGTCGCGGCTTGCCTGTGTGCGCTCGGCGTGTTCGTCGCGACGGGTTTGGACCGGGCGGATGCGCGCAAGCTTGCCGAAGCGTGCAGGTGCGAGGCGGTGCTGGTCGTTGCCGCGGCTCGCTCGATGGTCGATGCCCTGACAACACGATTGAAGGACGCGCTCTGCGCGACCGATGCGACGCAGGTATCGCTCGGTGAGGTGTCCGAGATGATCGACGTGGTGCGTCTGGGTCTTTCGGCAGGCCTTTCGTTCGATGCAGCGCTCGAGATCTTTTGCGCCAACCGTCGGTCGGTACTGGCCGTTCGTCTTGAACGAGCCTGCATGGCGTGGCAGGTGGGCGTGGGCACGCGCGAGGACGAGCTGTTGGCGGCTGCTTGCGACCTGGACGTGCGGGCGCTCGAAACCTTTGCGATTACGGTGGGGCAGGCGCTTGCCCTGGGTGCCCCGCTTGCTGAGACACTTGCTGCCCAAAGTCGCGAGATCCGTGCGGCGCATCGTGCCGCGGTCGAGCGTGAGATCGAGCGTGCGCCCGTAAAGCTGCTGGTCCCCACCGGCACACTTATCTTACCGGCGTTGCTTTTGTCCATATTGGGCCCGCTGCTGGGAGCAGGCGGGATGATGTAGGGAGGAATACATGAATGCGATGACTGACGTTGTTAGTAGAGCTTGGAGCCGGGCGTTCTGCCAGGTGGTGTGCGCTCGCCAACGTGCCAAGGCGTTGTTGCAAGAAGAAAGCGCGCAGGGTACCACCGAGTATGCCATCTTGGTGGGCGTACTCGTGGTGATCGCGATCATTGCCATCGTCGCGTTTAAAGGCAAGGTCGAAGACCTATGGAACGCGATCAAAGACGGCATCAACAGCCTGTAGCGGGCGGGCGTCCTATCGGAGCGCTGCTGGTATTTGCCTGTTTAACCGTGGCGATAGCGGCGACGCTTTGGGGACTTTACATCGCGCGACAGCAGCGTCCAGACGCTACCGCCGATTTGGGATCGGGCTCGGCGGTAGCGTCACAAGCGGAAGACGCGCGGGATGCGGGCGTCCAGGATGCCGCCGTCACGGCTCGGACCTTTTTGCAGGCGCTTGACGAGCGGGCGGCAAGCGCAACGGAGCCCTCTGCAGACAACGCGATTGCGGTTCGTCTTGCATGGACTGAGGATCGACCGATGATCGAAGCGGCGGCAGATCTGTTGCGCGCCTACCGCGAGGTGCCTACAGCGCAGCTCGCCCTGAGCGGCTACCTCGACATCAAGGGCAATGTTTGGGGCGCCATCGTGCGTGACGGACGCGGCTGGGTCGACATGGTGACGGTTGCCGCGGATGCCGGTGATGCCTCGTGCCGCTTGCGCGCGGTGCGCCTGGCTCCAAAGACGGCGGGCTCAAAGGAGGGGTTGTGAAATGCATGACGTTCTGCGTGAGGAATCTGCCCAATCGACCGTCGAATACGCCATCGTCACGGTGGCTCTGCTTTCCATTGTGCTGGCGATCGCGGGGCTCTGGCGCGCCGGCACCGACGGGCGCCTGGCGGCGCTGGTCGAGCGGGCGGCGTCTCATGGCGTTACCTCGACATCGGTTATCGACGCCGCTGCGGGCGCTAAGGACATCGCGTTGTATTGATATTGCGCGCGAGGACCGGGCGCAGTCTACGGTCGAGGCTGCCTTTTTGCTGCCGACGTTTCTGACGCTCATCCTTCTCGCGCTACAACCGGTGTGCCTGCTCTATACGCGCGCGGTTATGGAGTCTGCCGCCGCCGAGACCGCGCGGCTCATGACCACGACGACGGCGGAAGACGACGACCTTAAGGAGTTTGCCCGTCGTCGACTTGCCGCGGTGCCCAATGTCTCGATCTTCCATGCCGGCGGGCCGCTGTCGTGGGATATCGAGCTTGGCCGGGCCGGCGCGGGTGGCGTTTCGTCTGTGTCCGTTGTTGGCGAGGTCAAGCCGTTGCCCGTGATTGGTGCATTTGCTCAGGCCATGGGCAGTGCGGGCGAGGGCGGCTATATCGAGCTCAAAGTCGATGTTTCGTATCAATCGCGTCCCGAATGGCTGGAGGGGGATTATGATTCGTGGATTGCTGCGTGGGATTAAACGCTGCCTGCTGCGGGCGACGCGAGGGCTTGCAGACCGTTGTCGGCCGGGCGCTCACCGCAAGCGGGGCGGCTTTATGGGCCGCGCCGGCGTCGACCTGTTTATCGAAGACGGTGCCTACACCACGCTCTCCTCTGCGGTGGTCATCTTGGTGATGCTCACGCTGTTGTTTTCCTCGACCGCGGCGATATGGAGCATGTCACGTGCGGGGGACACCCAGGTGGCTGCCGATAGTGGTGCTCTGGCGGGCGCCAACGTGGTGTCGTCCTATCACACGGCAGCCACGGTGGTGGATGCGAGCATCTTGAGCTTGGGACTAGCGGGGTTTGCCACGATTGGCACCGGCTTGGTCGCCATCCTCATTCCGGGTGCCGAGCCGGTTGCCGGCAATATGGTCGATACTGGAATTGAGATTATTAAAACGCGCAACAAGTTTGCCAAAAGCGCATCGGAAGGCTTACAGAAAATCGAGACGGCTTTACCGTATCTGGTCGCCGCGCGAGCTACGCAGGCGGTGTCGGCGCAGGATACCGATAGCGTGACGTATACCGGAACGGCGCTTGCCGTGCCTCGGACATCTGAGTCGGACTTCGTTGCGCTCAAGGGCTCCGAGATCTCGACCGATGCGATTAAAGACACATCGGAAGATTTGGAGTACGCGGCCGAGGAGCTGCAGAAGGCTTCCGAGGAGACGGCGAAGGCCAAAGAGCGCGCCTGGCTGGCGGATTGCGGCGGGTCGGATGAGAGCGCGATTGGCAGGTACTCATGCATGTGGGAGCGCGCGAGGAGTTTGGCAAAGCTATCGGATATTGAGAATCCGCACTTTGCCTCGAGTGTCACATGGGAGCCGCAGGTTGCCCTCGATCGTGCGAAGACCTACTACCGCGAGCGTCTGGCGAATGAAGAGCCTCAGGGTTCGAGCACGAAGATGAAGGCGGAGTCTGTCGCACGAAAAACGTTCTACATCTATGCAATCGAAGAGCTTGACCACTCGTACATTAAGGACGATGGTGAAAAAATCTCGCCCCAGATTCCATTCCTGCCGCGCACGCCGGGTGAGGTGAAG
>Ga0129310_1001306_pt1 | contig 22372 bp, 19 predicted proteins | sample Go1ome_2_FD_94433 | JGI IMG/M metagenome (GOLD analysis project Ga0129310, IMG submission 94433) | Western lowland gorrila individual fecal microbial communities from Wisconsin, USA - Go1022A metagenome | ecosystem: Host-associated > Mammals > Digestive system > Large intestine > Fecal | place...
GCGGTCCCCATATTTATCAAGGCAGTTCTTGTGGACTGTCAGCTTTGCTGCGCCTAAAATTATTTGTGAAGATGGTCGTGGGAGGTTAGGTGAGATTGGTTTTTGTTAGCTTAATGGCATTGGCTGATACCCCACCAAATCGCAGTGCCGCCTCCCGAAAGTTTCAGTGCTCCCGCCGTTCCCACGACACCTCCCATGCGATAAATCAGCTTTCCGCCGCCGCGATTGTCTATTTTTACCCGCAAAAAAGGGTGAAAATATTAATATAGTTGAATTGTCCTTATTGACAAGCTGTACATAAAAGTGTTATAATGCAAAAGGAATTTGTAAACGTTAACAAAATCAGGAGGGATATTTAAATGAAAATAACTAAGAAAATGCTCGCGCTGACTGCGGCTCTCATTTCTGTCATGAGCATAGCTGGCTGCAGCGGCAGCAGTGACAGCGGTAAGTCGGAAGATACGCTCGAAAGCTATGAAGATAAGGTAGAAGTCGCTTCTACCGAAGATATCGAAGGACTGGTGCAGGAGGTCTCCGCTATCCCCGATGGCGCTGACGGTACGCTGAAATGGCTGTCATATTTTGATATAAACCCCAGCCGCCGTGTCCCCGAAAAGAGGACAGACCTCACACTGTTCGAGGAAAAAGGCGGCAAGATAGAGTATGAAAGCTGTTCTTCCATCGAGAAGTACGAAAAGCTGGCGACCGAACTTATGGCAAACAACCCGCCCGATATGTTCTGGTATGAGCAGAAAATGACTTTCCCCGCAAACTGCATCAAGGAAATGTTCCAGCCTGTTGACTCCATAGTTGACTTTGACAGCCCGCTGTGGAGCGATGTGAAGTCGGCGGCTGACCAGTATACTCTCAACGGTGAACATTTCGTGGCACCCATCAGCTTCGGCGCAACTTCGGTGCTGACATATGATAAGGACGTTATAGAAGCCGCAGGTCTTGATGACCCTTATGAGATGTACATAAACGGCGAGTGGGACTGGGACGCATGGTATGATATGATGACCGAGTACTGTCAGGGCGCTCCCGAAGGTGAGGACAGATACGGTGTAAACGGCTGGTTCGCTCCTTTCATCTTCCAGTCTACAGGCAAAACGCTCATATCCTACGATGCCGAAAAGGACGAGTATGTGGAGAACCTCAACGATGCCGATTTCCAGCGCGCATCGGAAGTCCTCTACAATATCAAGAAGAACAATATGTATTACCCCGAATGGGTGGGTCAGACCAGTGACGCTTTCAAGGCGAATATCCTGTTCTATGCAATGGGTCCGTGGGCTTCCTGCGACAGCCATACTCCAAAGGCGGAAGACCACTGGGGCATGGTGCCGATGCCGAAAGACCCCAATCAGGATACCCGCAACTGCATTGTTGATACTTCTGCCTACATGTGGGTAAACGGTTCGACCAAGAACGATGCCATGAAGTGCTGGCTGGAGTGCGCAAGGATAGTACACGTTCAGGACGAGTACATCGAAACCGAGCGCAAGAAGTTCAACGAAACGAACCCCTACTGGACCGATGAGATGTATCAGGTAGCCTACGAGGAAGTTTCCAGCGGCAAGTTCAACATCATCGTTGATCCCGGCTACGGCATTTCCACTGTACTTTCCGATGATGATGCTGCCACCAACGCCACTCTTGAAGCTGTTATCCCCTACATGTACTCTTCTGTCATGAAAGAGGACGAGAACGGCGCACAGTTCACATGGACGATGCTTCGCGAACAGTATTCGGGTACTATAACCTCCGAACTTAAGACCTTTAACGATGCTTACCACGCTTATACAAGCAAGTGAGGATAGTTCTTCCGAATTATCATCACGCTGACACACCATAAAAACATCTGTTTTACAGAACTTAAAGTGGTTGGCGCATTTTCAGCCGGTGTGTAAAAGTGATGACCGTAAATCGTTATATAAGCCAAAAGCCCATCTGTCACACGGCAGACGGGCTTTTTTGCATGGAAAAGCACCCACAGCAAAAACTGCGGGCGCTCTTCCGGTGAAGGTAATTTATTGAAGTTTTGTTGAAATCATTATCAGAGTTTTCTGATGCCCTTTACAGCAGCAGCTATGCGGGACAGGTCGGTGACATTCACCTTGCCGTCGCCGTTTACATCAGCTTTAGCCAGCATTTTCTCGTCACCGAGAGTCTTTACGCCCTTTATGTGGGCAGCCAGCTTCGCAACGTCGGAAACGTTCAGCTTGCCGTCACCGCTGATATCGCCCTTGACATCTTTCGAGGGTACAGGTTCAGCAGGCTGAGCGGGTCTTACATAATCGCTCAGTGTGTCATCAGCATAAGGCGTAGCCGCAAAGTTCATATCGTGAGCAAATGCGTAATCTTCGGGATATGTGCCCTTTACGCCATACATGGTGACAGTTTCATCATCAACGTTGGTGTCAAAGTAGCTGAATGCGTCCTCAGCTATCTCTTCTATGTTTGAACCCACATAGATATCCTTAAGTGCAGTACATTCACCGAATGCGCCGCTGTCTATCCTCTTGACAGAATAAGGTATCTTTACCTCTTTAAGTGCGTAGTCATAGCGGAAAGTTTCCTTGCAGATATACTTTGTCCTTTTGCTGAGAGTCACATCGGTCAGCTTGGGGCATTCCTTGAATGTGTAGAAGCCCATGTCCTTTACACTGTCAGGGATAACTGCCTTTGTCAGGTTGTCACAGCCCTCAAAAACAGAGTTGCCCATAGTTTCAATGCCCATCGGCAGTGTCATTTCAGTCAGCGAGTCGCAGTCTGCGAATACACCGCCCATTATCTCTTTGATAGTTTCCTTGTCGTTCCATGTCACGGTGTTAAGGCTTGTACAACCTCTGAATGCGCCGCCCTTGATGACTTCGAGCTTTTCGGGCATGATAACGCCGACAAGATTTTTGCAGTCTTCACAGAGCGCGGTTTCAACAGTCTTAAGTTCAGACGGCAGTTCGAGTCTTCTGATGCCCGACTGCTCAAATGCCGATTCTCCCAGTTCTGTCAGGGTATCGGGCAGTCTTATCTCCCACAGACCTGTACAGTTCATGAATGCCCTTGCGCGGATGGTCTGAACAGTGTCGGGTATACTGAATCCATTAAGTGATGTACAGCCTATGAACGCTCTCTCACCTATCTCGGTGATGCCCGCGCCGAAAGTGATCTTTTTCAGCTGTTCAGCCCAAGCGAATGCACAGCCGTCTATCTTTACGACGGTATCAGGTATAACTATCTCCTCAATGCCGGTTTCAGACAGCAGGTAGTTTGCTATGGACAGTGTGCCCTCTTCAAAGGTGACTTTCTTAAGGTTCGCGCAATCTCTGAAAGGTCCTGTGCAGTTTATCGAGCCGACATCGCACTTTGTCAGTGACTTTGGTATGAGTATTTCGCTGATGGCTGCACCCCTGAAAGCATTCTTGCCCAGAGTGGTGAGGTGCTTTGAGAGAGTAACGGACGAAAGGTCTTTACAGCCTGCGAATGCGTACTCTTTGATGTCGGTGACACTTGATGGTATCTCTATCTTGGTAAGACCCGTGTTGTTGAAAGCCCTGCCGCCTATCGTGGTAACGGTCTTAGGTATCTCTACATACTGCAAAGCAGATGCACCCGCAAAGATGCGCGCAGGAACGGTGGTCATGCCCTGTTCGAGTGTCGCAGTGGTCAGGTTAGGGCAGTCGGTGAAAGGACCTTCGCTGGTGGATATAAAAGATGTCATTGCCTCAGTCAGCTGTTTTCTTATGGTAACAGACTTAAGACCCGAATATGCAAAACATTTAGTACCCAGCTTGGTGACAGTCTTGGGAATGTCAACACTTTCAAGCGATGTGCAGCCCTTGAATGCTTCCTCACCGATATATGTCACCGACTCAGGTATGGTGACTTCTTTAAGAGAAGTGCAGTAGCTTGCAAATTCTGCGGGAACAGCAGTCAGCGAATTTGGCAGTTCCAGCTTTTCAAGTCCTGTAGCGCCTGCCAGCAGATAGTCAGGCAGAGTTTCAACGCCCTGCGGCAGCTTTACTGTCTTAAGGGCATCGCAGTCCTTGAAAGGACCGCTTCCCGGGTTTATACTGCTTGAACCTACCTTAGTTACCGATGCGGGTATCTCGATGCTCTCCAGACCCGACCTTTCAAAGCAGGTATAGCCCAGCTTTGTCAGACCATCGGGCAGATTTATGCTTTTCAGGGAAGCACATGCCGTGAAAGCGTCCTCTTCTATACTTTTCAGCGAGTCGGGCAGTGTGATGTCTGACAGTGCTGTGCAGCTGCGGAAAGCGTACTTGTCTATCGTTTCAACATTTTTGCTGAGCACAACAGTGCTAAGGCTCTCATCATTGTCGAATGCACTTTCGCCTATCCTCTTTACAGAGTCGGGCACAGTTACCTTTGTCAGGCTCTTCTTATTGCGGAACAGGCGATAGCCCAGTTCAACGACCGGCTTGCCGCCTATCTCGGAGGGTACGACTACCTCAACAATGTCGTTCGCACCGACATACTTTGAGAGCACAGCGCCGTCATCAGCCAGAGTGTACTCATAATCGCCCTCAGTGAATGTTTCCTCAGCCGCATGTGCGGTGACAGCGGCGGTCTTTACAGACTCAAACACACCCTTAGGTGCAGCGGCAGCAGTGCCGAATACCAGTGTCAGTGCCAGAACAGATGCCAGAACTTTTTTCATTCAAATTCGTCCTCCCTTTGATAACTATTATTTATATCGCTCACGTTACCATGTGTGAGCGCAGTTTTCGGGTACATCAGACTGTTAAACGCCTTATGCGGACTTCTATAAGCGTTAAAGCCGCAAAAACATATTTTAACAAGTATAATTATATTACACACAGCGTTTTTTGTCAACTAAAGTGACATATAATCAGCATATCAAACAATTCGGTCATAATTTTTTTACCGCTTGCACAACATAATTTTACTATAACGTTTGCGTACCCATCAAACATCGGAACTTTGGGGGAGTTCCTTGTTGATGTAAACATAATACCACACTCCGCAAAAGTTTTCTACCAACGCGGCTTTGAAATTTCGCAACTCTTAGTTGCAGTTTTATCCTTTTATGCAGAAATATCCTCTGTGCAGTGAATATTTAACAGATATATGCGCATAAGATATCCTCCGCCCACACCGCGATGGCTTGCCGCTTTGTCGCGAAATGCGGGCTTTCTGTCGTGAAATGGCGGCTTTCTCTATTGTAAGGGAGCTGAAAATGTGGTATAATAAACACGTTGATGATATACATTTCCCCGTATACCAATATCGGGGATACTCTATAAATAAGATAAATATACCATATAAAGACTTTGTCGCGTGATATGTTCCGTGACAAAGCCCTGCAAAAGGAAGTGAGAAACATAGACGCGCATTTTTTTGGCTCTGTTACTGTATCTGTGACTGACTACCTGCTGAGCCTGCTTATATTTATATCAGCGATACTTATAATACACTGCTTTTTTGATGATGAAGTCATGCTGAAAAAGCAGAACCTCTTTTTCTATGGCTGTACAACTTTTGTGCTGGAAATAATATACTTTTTTTCTCAGGACTACCTCTTAGGTGATGTTGTGGGCTTTATCATGTATGTATCAGGCGGCATTTACGGCGCGCTGCTCGTAAAGGAAAAGCGTGTGCGGCGGTTCTTTTCAGTCATGGTGATGATGTTGCTGGTGGCGATGTTGGGTGCGATGCTCACACATGTGCTCATGTACTGTCTGGGACGCAGTGACCTTATGATATACGAAGAAAAACGCGACCAGCGCTATACCTTTTTCACCCTCACCAACATACCGCTGATACTGCTGGTGGTGCTCTACCTGACCAATCAGTACATCAAAAAGGGCAGGACGATGATGCTGAGAAAAGTTGACAAGCTGTACCTGATGATATACCTTGCATATATGTGCATCATAAGCAAGCTGTTCGTGTGGCTCGAAACCGAAAAGACCACCTTTGCGGAGGAGTACGGCGCTGTCAAGCTGTTCACATCGCTGGTCGCCATCGGCATAGCAGTGCTGGTGCCGATGTTCATACTAAGGAACAGACAGACAGACTACTTCAATAAACTCAGTGAACAGCAAAAGAGTTTCCTTGAAGCCGAACTTGCAGCGTCCAAGCAGTTCAAGGAGGCGCAGGAGGAAACACTGGCTTTCCGCCACGATGTACAGAACAACCTCAGCGTGGTGTCACAGCTGATGAGCGAGGGCAAGTACAAGGAGGCTGAACGCTTCATAAACGATATGCACGAGCATGTTTCGGCGCTTTCACCAAAGATAGTCACGGGCGATGAGATGCTTGATTCGCTGATAGCTTCAAAAATGGCGAAAATGACCGATGCGGGCATAAACTTCACCATCGACGGCGTGGCGGACGGCGGCATCGGCTGGAAACCGATGGATATCTGCACCGTGTTCGCAAACGCCCTTGATAATGCCATAGAAGCCTGCCAGCGCGTTGAAGAGCGCAGACGGCGCTTCATAAAACTGGAGATAAGAAAGACCGCTCACCAACGGCTGATAACCATTGTAAACAGTTCAGCCGAAGATGTTGACTGCGAAAAGCTGATGCACAGCAAGATACACCTCACCACCAAAGAGGATAAGCAGCTTCACGGGTATGGCGTGCGCAACATACGCCGCACAGTCGAACACTACGGCGGCATGCTGAGAATGACCTGCGATGACGGTCAGTTCAAACTGGAAATGATAATGGGGCTGGGACATGCCGCAGGATAATGTAAGGAGTTCATATCTGAATGAGTATACAACTTAGCCGTAAGGCATCATGGATACTTCTTGTTGTTATGGTGATATTTTTTGCTGTGGTCAAGTTTTACAATAATTACAAAGACCGAACGCTGCTGACGGAAGAAAATGCAAAGACCATCGCAAGCCTTTTCACCGATGACTGGGAATATAAGTGCGTAAAAAATGGCAGTGACGGTAATCTCCACTACTGTTTCAGGGATACCGAACTCGGATTTGATTTCACGATAATCAACGATAAGAACGGATCAGATCTCTGTACATGGGACTATGATTACTGTGACATCTTAAAAGAACGCTGTGCCGCATCACTCGATGAGCTCTGTTCACCGCATCAGGCAGAGTGGGAAATGGTATCGAGCGGCGGCGTTATCAGCGGTAAGGACAAGAAGAAAAGCAGTTATTCTGTCAGCCTGACACTGACAGAATCAACATACGAGGACGAGCGCAGAAGTCTTACAGACTTCTATAAAAGCATCTGGGAAGCTGTAATGGCGCAGGACACTGAGAACGCCATCGATGAACTGACCGTGTACGTAAACGTGAAAAATGCAGGGCATGCAGAGGGCGGCATATATACCCCGAAAGACGGTTATATAGAAAACAATGAATTAGACCCTGACTGATCTTTCTGTTGCAGTATCCTGCCCGAAACGGTCAGTTCGGGAATTAAAGGAGGATTTATCTGTATGGGAAACAAAATGGGCTTAAAAGCCGCACTTGTATGGCTGATCCCAATAATTGCCGTGACCGTTATAGTGTTGGTGAACAGCCGTAAGGAACGTGAATCGATAAATGAACACAATGCTAAGATGATCGCAAGCCGATATACAGATAATTTTGAATATACAGGCATGGAAAATGACAGTGACATTACCAAGCGCTTCTGTTTCAGGGATACCGAACTCGGATTTGATTTCGCGATAAGTGCGAATGTTAGCGAATGCACCTACGAGTTCTGTACATGGGACTGGACTTACTGTGAAATATTGGAAGAACGATGCAGAGCATCGCTGGATAAACTCTGCGTACCCCATCGTGCAGATTGGAAAATGCAGGCGCATTGCGGCAATGTCCGCGTACATGAGCAGAAAGAGAACTGCTATTATGTTTACCTTGAACTGGATGAATCAACATACGAGAACGAGCGCAGAAAACTTGAGGGGTTTTATAAAAGCATCTGGGAAGCTGTAATGGCGCAGGACACCGAGAACGCCATCGATGAACTGATCGTGTACGTAGACGTGAAAAATGCAGGGCATGCAGAGGGTGGCGTATATACCCGCGAAATAGGCTATGAAGAATACAGTGAATATGTTAAACGTGTCGAAAATGATTGATACCGCATTTGATACGGGGAGGCAGAAATGTTCAGAAAGATACTTGCAGTCATATTCCTGCTGATGACCGCAGTGTGGTGTTTCAGCGGGTGTGCCATGTCAAAGGAAGATGTCAGACTGCTGGATAAAAAGGGCGCTGAGGACTTCGCGGAGGGATACACAAAAACATGGAAATATCTCGGCTGTGATGACAGTGAAGAATTTGTAAAGGTGTATAATTTCACCGATACCGAACTGGGCTTTGATTTCATAGTGAGAAGTTCGGCTGTCAGCGAGGGAATGGACGGCGCAGCGTTCTATTACAAATGCAGTAATTACACCGACTGGGATAAAAAGTACGCGGAAATGGTCATAGCCGGCTGTTCTGACGAAGTTGAGAAGCTGTGTGCAGAATACAGCATCGACTGTGATATGGCTATGCTGGCGGACAGTAAGTTCATTGGTCTGAAACAGCGCGAGGATTCTGACCCCGCACAGCTGACCGAACTCTATGATAACATATGCGCGGCAGTTTCCGCCGCCGACCCTCGCAACAGATTCGGTGAAATTGAAATAAGTGTGACCCCTGTTCTCGGTTCGGTATGGGAACGCGGCAGTTATACCGCAAAGGGCGGCTATGTCAGCGCCACCGAATGGGTCATCAACAGGATACTTGAAACTGCGGCAAAACAGCTTGGTAAAAAGCGCGAAGAACTTACGCTTGTTTCCGCCGAACAGCGCACCATCGAACAGATGCCCTACATCAATGAAGCAGATGTTACCTATACCCCGCCATTGTTCGATAACAATAATACCATCTATAAAGAAGTGTATTTCAGCTGCGGCGGCAAAACATACAAGGCAGTGAATATCGAGGTCGGACATGAGATGTACCTCGAAGAGGCTGACTGACCTGCGCGGGTGCTTGCAAACCACAGAAAAATGTGCTATAATATACAGATAATAATTCTAAGGAAGTGACTGTATGCAAAAACTGCTTGAAGCAGGCAAGATAGTTTCGGTCTTCGGACTGAAAGGTGAGGTCAAAGTGCAGGCGTGGTGCGATACTCCCGATTTTCTCTGTGAGTTCGATACGCTGTATTATAAGAGCGGCACACCCGTTGAAATAGAACGTTCAAGGGTGCAGAAGAATATCGTCGTGATGAAGATAAAGGGCATCGATACAGTCGAGGAAGCCCAGAAGATACGCAACCGCGTGCTGTATATCGACCGAGATGATGTCGAACTTGACGAGAATACCTATTTCGTGCAGGACTTAGTGGGTCTGAAGGTGGTTGACCTTGACAGCGGCAGAGAGTACGGCACTCTCACCGAAGTCAGCGAAACAGGTGCTAACGATGTATACCATATTAAAAGCGCTGACGGTAAGATGTATTATATACCCGCTATACCCTCTGTTGTGGCTGAAACGGATATCGAGGGCGGCGTGATGAAGATAACTCCCCTTGAAGGGCTGTTCGATGATGCGGAGGAGATAAGGTGAATATCGATATTGCAACACTCTTCCCCGAAATGCTGGAAAATTACCTGTCGCAAAGCATCGTCGGCAGGGCTAGGGCAAAGGATATCTTCACCGTCAACTGCCACGATATACGCGCATATACTAAGGATAAGCACCGCCGTGTAGACGATACGCCCTACAGCGAACAGAAAGGCATGCTGATGCAGTGCGACCCCATCTTCAACTGCTTTGAAGCGGTGACAGCAGGCAAAGCGCGTCCCCATGTCATATATATGTCGCCGCAGGGCAAGACCCTTACCCAGCAGCGCTGTAAGGAACTGGCACAGATGGATAATATTTTTATATTGTGCGGTCACTATGAGGGCGTTGATGAGCGAATAATCGAAACGCTGGTGGACGAGGAGATATCTATAGGCGACTATGTGCTTACAGGCGGTGAACTGCCCGCACTGGTGCTGGTGGACGCTGTTGTGCGCATGCTTGACGGCACACTCTCTCAGCCCGACTGCTATCAGGACGAAAGCCATTACAGCGGTCTGCTGGAGTATCCCCAGTACACCCGTCCCGAAGTCTGGCACGATATGAGAGTGCCTGAGATACTCCTGTCGGGACACCACGCAAACATCGCAAAATGGCGGCATGAGCAGGCTTTGATAGCCACCGCGAAGAAGCGTCCCGAACTGTTGGAGAAGCTGGAATTGACTGCTGAAGATTTGTCAATTATACACAAAGTTGTCGATTTTGACAAATAGAACTGACCAAGTTATTGGTCATAACCGATAAAGATGTTAAAAAAACTTGTACAGAGTGATACAAAAAATATTGACTTATTGTATAGTATTGATAAAGCGGTTTGACGATTGTTAACCTTTTGTAGGTGAAAGCTACGAAAATGAAGCCCACCGCTGTGGTTTGTTCAAATTTTGCGTTGACTAAAGCGGAGTTGTCGGGTATAATATATTTAGTGAACAGGGAGGAAAAACTCCCCGCCGATCACAAAGCACTTTTGATAATGTTTAAGACTTTATAGGGATTGGAGAGATCGCATCATGTTACAGAATACTGTTGTTGTCCAGAATCAGGTAGGCCTTCACGCACGTCCTGCTACTTTCTTCATTCAGAAGGCTAATGAGTTCAAGTCTTCTATATGGATAGAGAAGGAAGACAGAAGAGTAAATGCAAAGAGCCTGCTGGGTATCCTGTCGCTGGGTATCGTTGGCGGCACTACCATCAAGATCATCGCTGACGGCGCTGATGAGGAAGAGGCTGTTAAGGGTCTGGTTGACCTGGTAGACAGCGGCTTTGCTGAGGACGCAAGATAATCTAAATAGCATGGGGCACCAAGTCCCGCTGATAAGCTGATAATAACACCTGCGTATCTGTGCGCAGGTGTTTTTGTGTATAATACAGGATCATGCGGCACTGTAAATGGATAAAAAGGTTTTCACATAACGCACAAAAACAAATCAACAAAATGTTTAATGGTTACAAAACAATTACCTGCATGTAGAATTTCGTTGTGGGTTTTTGTGGATATTAAACAATAAAGCTTTTAATTTTACATTGTGTTCACACATTCGGGCGAAAAATATGTTACAATTTGTAACATATCGGGGCGTATGTATCGGCGCTTCGTGGCTCGGTAAAAAGTTTTTTTGCAAATATCACACTTTTTACTATAAAAGACTTGCAAAATTCTTCTTTTTTTGTTATAATTATTGTAAGTGAATGTTTTACCGCAGATAGGGTAAAACAGACTGTGAGAATATATTGCAAGTAGAGGGGATCAAATTATGTCAAACAGATTATTTCAAAGCGTTGTTCATCAGATGCGCGACACCATCGACTGCGTTATCGGCGTTATCGACGAGACCGCGACCATAATCGCCTGCTCAGAGCTGGCTCAGGTCGGCACGACCAATGAGTTCGTTTCGCTGGATCTGGGAGACTCTCATGATATTTTCGTGCGTGACGGCTATACTTATAAGCCCTTCGGCGCACACATGAAGCCCGATTATGCAGTTTTTGTTGAGGGCACCGACGAGGTAGCCGCAAAGTATGCGAGCATACTGGCTATAACTCTGTCGAGCATCAAGCAGTATTATGATGAGAAGTACGACCGCAACAACTTCATCAAGAACGTTGTGCTGGATAACGTGCTGCCCGGCGATGTTCACGTTAAGGCGCGTGAACTGCACTTCAGTTCGGATATCTCCAGAGTTGTTCTGCTGATAAGGATAGTATCTTCCAACGATGTATCCGCTTATGATGTTATACAGAACCTCTTCCCTGACAAGAACAAGGATTTCGTGTTCAATATCACCGAGAGCGATATCGTGCTGGTAAAGGAAGTTGCCGCAGGCGTTGAAACAAAGGATCTGGAGAAGCTGGCAAGAAGCATCGCAGATACTCTGTCCAGTGAATTCTATACAAGAGTAAATGTCGGCATCGGTACTGTTATCGAGGGCGTAAGGGATCTGGCAAAGTCCTTCAAGGAGGCACAGGTATCCCTCGAAGTCGGCAAGGTGTTCGATACCGATAAGAATATCGTTTCCTATGACGATCTGGGTATAGCAAGGCTGATCTATCACCTGCCCACTACTCTCTGCGAAACTTTCCTTAAGGAAGTCTTCAAGAAAGGCTCGATAGACTCCCTCGACCACGAAACACTGTTCACGATACAGAAGTTCTTTGAGAACAACCTGAACGTTTCGGAAACCTCAAGAAAACTGTTCGTACACAGAAATACTCTGGTGTACAGACTTGAAAAGATCAAAAAGCTCACAGGTCTTGACCTGAGAGAATTTGACCACGCGATAATCTTTAAGATCGCGCTGATGGTTAAGAAGTATCTTTCTGCTAACCCCGTCAAATTCTAAGGTCTGCCTATGGGTTTGGACGCTTGCGTCCGAAAACTTTAAGGCGGTGTAAAATTTTGGTAGAGTTTCAGGATGTGTCCGTCACTTATAATTCAAGCGGCGTTGATGCACTAAACAAAGTCAATCTGAAGATCAACGACGGCGACTTCGCCTTCGTGGTCGGCCCGTCGGGTGCGGGCAAATCCACCCTCATCAAGCTGGTACTGAAAGAGATAGACGCGACCAGCGGTACAGTTCTGGTAAACGGCTTCAACCTCAAAAAACTGAGGAGGAGCAAGGTGCCTGCACTGAGAAGAACGATAGGCGTTGTGTTCCAGGACTTCAGACTTATACCCACAATGACGGTGTATGAGAACGTGGCATTCGTGCTGCGTGTTATAGATGCTCCCGCTAAGTATATCAGGAGCAGAGTTCCGTATGTTATCAGTCTGGTCGGTCTTTCCGATAAGGCGAAATGCTACCCCACCGAACTTTCGGGCGGTGAGCAGCAGCGTGTGGCTCTGGCGAGGGCGCTGGTCAATGACCCGCAGCTGATAATCGCGGATGAGCCTACGGGTAACATCGACCCCGCACTGTCCTACGAGATCGTTGAACTGCTCAAAGGCATCAACGAGTGCGGCACCACTATCCTCATGGTAACACATGAACATGATCTGGTGCGCTATTTCGGAGGACGTATCATCAACATCAATAAGGGAAGCATTGATTTCGATGAAGTAGTGGGAGGTGCGCACGATGAAAATTAGCAGTTTCCGCTACCTTGTGCATCAGGGCGTTGCAGGCATCTGGAAAAACCGTATGATGACATTCGCTTCCTTCTGCATACTTCTGGTAAGTCTGCTGATGGTCGGTCTGGCAAGCCTTACGGCGATAAACCTGACAAGAATAATCAGCGGCATCGAGGATAAGAGTGAGGTCGTCGTGGTTATCAGCGATAACGCCGATAAAGCGGCTGAGGCTGAACTTGAAGAACACCTCAAAGCAATACCGAATGTCAATTCCATCGAACTTTACAGTAAGGAGGAAGCATGGAACGGCATGCTGGAAAGCATGACCGAAGAGGAACGCGCTTTCTTCAAGTACGCTGACGAGAACCCGCTTCCCGATACCTACAGACTGACTGTAAAGGATATCGAACTGATGAGCGAGACCACAGCACAGATAGAAACACTGGATTTCGTTGAGTCTACACAGTCACCTACGACTTTTGCAGATGTTCTTATCAGCATCAGAAGGATATTCACCATTCTGGCGACTGCTGTTGTGGCAGCACTGGTGGTGGTAAGCCTTGTAATAATCTCGAATACCACGAGAGCAAGCGTTTTTGCAAGACGTAAAGAGATAAATATCATGAAGTACGTCGGCGCAACTAACGCATTTATCAGGATACCTTTCTTCGTGGAGGGCATGATCGTCGGACTTATCGCCGCTCTGGGCGCATTGCTGATGACCAAGTTCGCATACGAGGGTGTGTATAATATTTTCAGTGATGATTCGGTCATCTGGGTCATCATGGGCATGAAGAAGCTCTATTCGTTCAACGAACTGCTGTTCCCCGTTAGTGTATCTTATCTGGCAGCAGGCGCGATAATAGGAGCGGTGGGCACTTCTATCAGTACAGGCAAACACCTGAGGGTGTAGCTGCTATTTTGACAACAATGGGGCAGGGACGGGGTAATAGCGTTTTCTGCCCTTTTGTATATGAAAATTTCGACCAATTGTGTAAAAATTCTGCGGTATAATAAAGAAAGAGATCCGCAGTTTTCTGACGGAGGAATTCAAAATGAATAAACTGACAGGCTTTAAGAAGATCGCCGCGTGTACGGTGGCTGTGCTTATCTGTGCGTCTGTTTTTTCAGGTGCAGGCAGTGTTGTTATGAATGCTGAAAAGGCGCAGGCACAGAGCGCTGAACTAAAGGAAAATCAGTCCAATATCAGCGATACCAAAAGCGATATAGAAGAACTTATAGCCAAACAGGAAGAACTCGACAAGAAGATAGCCGAAACTAAGGATAATATCGATTCCGAAGAGGAAAACAAAAAGGCTATCGAAGAGCAGATCACTACTGTTCAGCGGACGATCATGGCGCTCACTTCCACCATTTCACAGACCAATGACGAGATAACCGCACTGGAACAGTCCATTGCCGAAAAGGAAGTACAGGTAAACGAGAAGCATGAGCAGATCGTTGAGGGCGTGGGCGAGTTCAAGGAGAGGCTGAAAGCCATGTATGTGGCAGGCAATAACTCCTATTCGGATATCATCATCGGTTCATCTGATTTCTATGATATGCTGATGAAGATGGAACTGGTAAAAAGGGTCGCCGAACATGACGATAAGATGATAGATGATCTTATCGTGCTGAAAGATCAGTATGAGGCTGATGAGGCAGAACTCAACGCCGAAAAGACTGAACTTGAAACCAAGCAGGCAGAACTTGAAACTCAGAAAAAGGCTCACGAGAACCAGAGGGACAAGCTGCAGGTGCTATTTGAGGAAAGTCAGATAGCGATCGATGAACTCAGCAGCGATCAGGAGATCTACAAGAATAATCTCGCGATGATCGAACAGGATAGGGCTGAGTTCGAGAAGCATCTGGAGCAGCTGTATATGGAACGTATGGCTATCCAGACGGAGGAGAAGAGAAAAGCTGACGAGGAGAAGGCTCGTCAGGAAGAAGCGCGCAGAAAAGAGGAAGAGCGCAAGAAAAAGGAAGAAGAGGAAAAGCAAAGACTGGCTCTGGAAAAACAGCGTCAGGAGGAAGAGGAAGCTGCACGCAAAAAGGCAGAAGCAGACGCTGCGGCACAGCAGGCTGATGATAACAGCGGTTCGGGCAGCACCGATGACTACGATACCGACAGCGGCAGTACAAATACCGATACTCCTGCTGATACCGACGACGGTGATGACGATACACAGCTCTACATACCGCCCACAGCATCCGATAACCTCAGCAAGAATGCACAGAACGGCTATGTCGAGAAGTCAAGGTTCACATGGCCTGTGCCGGGACACTATAACGTGTCATCAGGCTTCGGATACAGGAACTGGGGCGTTCTGGTGGGCTATCACGGCGGCATAGACATCTGGGACAGCAATATCTACAATGCCGAGATAGTTGCGGCTGACGCTGGTACTGTCATCGATGTTTCAAACTACTGCCCGCACGACTACGGCAAGAGTTACAGCTGCGGCTGCGGCGGCGGCTACGGAAGATACTGCATAATCGAGCACAGCGACGGCTACTGGACACTTTACGGTCATGCCAACAACATCGTTGTGTCGGTGGGACAGTATGTCGAAAAGGGACAAGTGCTGGGCTATGTCGGCTCAACAGGTCACTCCACAGGTCCTCATACTCACTTTGAGGTACGCCTGAATGGAGAAAGACAGGATCCTCAGAACTATGTCTGATCTTTTTCTTATCATACAAAACGACATAAGATCTTCACTGATACCGACCGAAGATGCGTTTGTCTGCGGTCGGGTAAGTGATTTTTATGCAGTTTGATATGGCTTCCCTGAAAAGGAGAGTATAATGAATAAGCGCAAGGGCTTTACTAAGATCATGTCGATGGCGGCAGCACTGTGCATCACCTTTACGGCGGTGAGCAGCGGCATCGACGCTACAAAGGCTGATGCCTATTACGATGACAATGGCTACGGCTACGATTACGGCGGATATTCCGACTACGGTTATGACGGCGGCTATGGTTACGACGGTGGCTACGGCTATGACGGCGGCTACGGCTATGACGGCGGTTATGGCTATGACGACGGCTATGGCTATGACGGCAGCTACGGCTATGATGGCGGCTATGGTTATGATGGCAGTTACGATAACGGCTATGATAATAACAACGGCTGGACTGATCCCAATGCAGGCTGGACAGACCCAAGCACAGGCTACGACAACGGCTGGACAGATCCCAACGCGGGCAGTACCACAACTACCACCGACAGCACAGCTGATGACTCGTCATCGGCTGAGAACCCCACTTCGCCAAGCGATGTCTACGAACCGCTTACGGTCACCGATATTTCGGGCTACGCAGAGGCGCTGAGAGATATCATCGGCAAGCAGTCGGAACTTAAAGTCGAGATATCCGATGCCGATACCGCCATACGTGAAGAGGAAAAGATGCTCAAAAGCATCAAAAAGCGCACCGAAGAACTGGATAACGAACTGTATATCCTAAACAGATCCATGTCTTCGCTGGAAGTTCAGGTCGGCAGCAACAAGCGTGAACTTGAACGCATAAACGACCGTATCGAGAACGGCACCGAAAGACTGAAAAAACGCCTGCGTGCGCTGTACCTGTCGGGGTCTGACTCGTATACCACAGTATTGCTGGAGTCTGACAGCTTCTATGACATTCTGATGCGTATGGAACTTATCAAGCGTGTGGCTGCCCATGATGACAATATCATCGATGAACTTTACGGCTTGCAGGAAAAAGCTGAGGTAAAACAGGCAAATCTCGATGCACAGCAGGCTGAACTGGATAAGCAGTATGCTCTGTTCGACTCGAAAAAGTCGAAACTCGATGAGATATATAATTCATCGGCACAGGCAAGGGTGTTGCTTGAAGATAAGCAGAAAAAACTGAAAGAGCAGGAAGCGCAGTTCAATCTTGAAAAGATGAAAGCCGCGCAGGATCTCGGTGCAGTGCTGAAACAGCCCACAGGCAACACCTCTTTCGATGAAGAAGTTGCGGCTACTATGGTGCTTGCAGATGCCAAGCTGGAAGAACTGCATGATGCCATTCGCGAGCGTATCAAGAATGATGAAGAGATACCTGAGGACGAACCGACCTATACATTCGCATGGCCTGTACCTCAGTGCTATCAGATAAATTCCGGTGTCGGCGCACGCTGGGGCTCTTACCACAAGGGCATAGACATCGGCGGCGAGCACGGTTATCCCATACACGCCAGCGAAACAGGCACAGTCATAATGACAAATACCACCTGCACTCACGACTACGGCAAGTACGAGTCCTGCGGCTGCGGCGGCGGTTACGGCAACTATGTCATCATAGATCACGGCAACGAGTTCATCACGCTCTACGGTCATATGACACAGGTGCTTGTCAACGTGGGCGATAAGGTAAAGCAGGGCGATATAATCGGTCTGATGGGCTCAACAGGCTACTCAACGGGCGATCACCTGCATTTTGAGATACGCTATCAGGGCTATATAGTCAACCCCGTTTACTATGTTGACCTTACCATCGACACCGAAAAAGGCGGCGCATCGTCACTGAAAGAAAAGAAAGACACAAGCGCCGATACCATAACAGTGGTCGAAACAGACCCTGACAGCAAGTCCGAAACTGTATGGCTCGAACAGCCCGCCGACTCAAAGTCGGAAAGTTCAAAGTCCGATGACTCAAAACACGAGGACAGTTCGGGGGGAACATAATAAAGCCTTTAAGGGAGTGCGCAGGCGCTCCCTTTTTGCACGCTCAGACACGGAGAGAATAATCGAAAACGCGGCAGGATATCCATAACGCTCTCTTCTTACCGCCGTTTTCTCAAAATTTGATTTCAGTGACTATCACGTAACAAGGGTTGACTAATAAAGGGATATATGGTATAATTATATAAATTTTTACTTGCGGACAACGGTTCTGTGAAAAGGGCAGTCTGCGATTTTCAAGGAGGTCATAATATGAAAATGACAGTAAGTCAGGCTATGGTCGAATGCTTGAAAGCGGAGGAGATCAAGGTCGTCTACGGTTATCCGGGCGCGGCTATCTGCCCCTTTTATGATGCACTGCTTGACGCTGAAAAGGATATAAAGCACGTTCTGGTAAGGCATGAAGCCAACGGCGGTCATGCGGCAAGCGGCTATGCAAGGATATCGGGTAAGCCCGCAGTCTGCATCGCGACCTCAGGACCCGGTGCGGTCAACCTTATAACAGCCATCGCGACCGCTTATGCAGACTCGATACCTATAATCTGCATCACAGGTCAGGTAAATACCGACCAGATAGGTTCTGATGTTTTTCAGGAGGCTGATGTGACAGGCGCGGCTGAACCGTTCGTTAAACACAGCTACCTGCTTAAAGACCCCGCCGATGTCGCCAGAGTCTTTAAGGAGGCTTTCTATATCGCAGGTTCGGGCAGACCCGGTCCTGTGCTGATAGATGTGCCGATGGATGTCCAGAAGATGACAGTGGATTTCAAATATCCCAAGACCTGCGAGATACGCAGTTATAAACCCACAGGCAAGGGCAACGCTTTGCAGGTAAAGCGCGTAACCGAAGCACTGCGCTCGGCTGAAAAGCCCCTTATCTGTATCGGCGGCGGCGTTTTCGCATCAAATGCACAGGCTGAGGTCGTTGCGCTTTCCGAAAAGCTGAATATCCCCGTTATCACTACTATGATGGGCATTTCAGTCTTATCGGATGATAACCCGCTGTTCGTGGGCATGATAGGCACACACGGCACTAAGATAGCTAACTACGCTGTCAATGCCTGCGATACATTGTTCCTTGTGGGCGCAAGGGTGGGCGACCGCGCGGTAAAGACTCCGCTGGCACTTGAAAAGACTACCAAGATACTCCATATAGATATCGACCCCGCCGAGATAGGCAAGAATATCGGCGCGGATATCCCGCTTGTTGGCGATGCGAAGCTGGTTTTGCAGCAGATGCTCGCCTATATAGATAAGCACCCCGACGGCACTGCCGACCATACCGCGTGGCTCGGTCAGATAGCGGAAAAACGCACACCGGTCAAGTTTGAAAAGCCTGTCAAAGGCACTGTAAACCCCAAAGAGTTTTTGCAGAAACTTGCTGAAAGAATGCCCGCAAATGTAAATATCTGCGCCGATGTCGGTCAGAACCAGATCTGGACGAGCAGATATTACTTCAAACGCGGCGGACGTTTCCTGACTTCGGGCGGCATGGGCACTATGGGCTACTCACTGCCCTGTGCGATAGGCGCGAGAATGGCTGACGAGAACCGTCCCACTATCGCGATATGCGGTGACGGCGGCTTCCAGATGAATATGATGGAACTGGCAACTGCGGTGCAGTACGGTGTCGATGTCAAGGTCATCGTCTTCACCAATACCCGTCTGGGCATGGTGCGCGAACTCCAGACAAAAGGCTATAACGACAGACAGATAGCCGTCTTCCTCGACGGTTCGCCCGATTTTGTAAAACTGGCGGCGGCTTACGGTATACCCGCTGTCCGCGTAAAGGACAGCAAGTCAGCCGATAAAGCCATAGAGATGCTGGCTGAGGAAAAAGGCATGCTGTTCTGTGAAGTAGTTGTCGATAAGGATTTCCCCACATTGTAAGAGGTGCGAGATGCTGCATTACAGGATACTCAGCTATGGCAGTGACTATGACTGGGAGTATATGGTAGACCTCATCTCACTTCGCGATGCGGGCGAGATAGAGCGTCAGTTCGTCAGAAGGCTCAGCGATATGTCCCGCGATGATGCTTTTGCCGATGATGCTTCGGCGGCACTGATGAAAGATATCGACCGCGCCGAACGTACAGGCGAGTACGCGGTCATCACACCAAAAGGCAAGGGCTGTATCACCTGCCTGTCCAACGCAGTGCGCTTCGGGCTGATGGTCATAGATGCCGCCAAAAACGGCAAGCCCGTCATAACTAAGCCCTACGCCTCAGATATCGAGGTGCTTGAATGGCTGGCAAGGGCGGGGGAGCATACGCTGGTGCTCACAGATAATGAGTGCGATAAGTCGCTGAAAGAGGTGCTGACACTGGTCAATAACGGCGAAGCAGACCTCGAATATCAGGGGCAGACTTACTCGGCATACAGCATCAGGGATTGTATCGATGCTCTGCTGCCGCTTATTGAAAAAAATGAGGGCACTGCCGAAGAGGACACTCTCTGAGCGCAAGGAAAATAATTCTGATATGCTCGCGTTGTTAACTTTATTGAGTTAAAATGTTAAAGAAATGGTCATAATATCATAGTATAATAAATAGGTGTGGAATTTATTTCCCGAAAACGGAGGTTTTTAATATGAAGCATACCATCTCAGTCCTCGTAGAGAACCATAGCGGTGTTCTGTCAAGAATATCGGGTCTGTTCTCAAGAAGAGGCTTCAATATCGAAAGTCTGGCTGTAGGTCCCACAAATGATGAGTCCATATCAAGGATAACCATCGTTGCTGACGGTGACGAACATACCGTTGAGCAGATCGAGAAACAGCTGAACAAGCTGATCGAGGTCATCAAAGTCAAGACCTTCGGCAGAGATGAATTTGTAGCGCGTGAACTTATGATAGTCAAGGTGAATGCCCCCGCCGACAAGAGAAGCGAGATAATGACCATAGCCGAGATCACGGGCGCTAAGGTAATGGATATCACCCTTACCACCATGACGCTGGAGATATGTGACAGATATGACAGGCTGTGCCGCTTTGAGAACGTTATCGAGCCTTACGGCATACTCGAAATGGCAAGGACGGGAACTGTCGCTGTTGAACGCGGCGCAGAGTATTTCAGCGCAAAAAAGTAAGTAATTTGCCCCATCACAGGGTAAAATAAATCAATCCAAAAATATTTAGGAGGAAATTAAAATGGCAGATGCAAAGATCTATTATCAGCAGGACTGCGACCTTAATGTACTGAAGGGTAAGACAGTTGCTATTATCGGTTACGGCTCACAGGGTCACGCACACGCACTGAACCTGAAGGAGAGCGGCGTAGATGTCGTTGTTGGTCTGTATGCAGGCTCCAAGTCCGCAGAAAAGGCTAAGAAGCAGGGTCTGGAGGTCGTAAGCGTAGCTGATGCTGTTAAGAGAGCAGACGTTATTATGATACTCATTCCTGATGAGAAGCAGGCAGCTCTGTATAAGAGCGAGATCGCGCCTAACCTGACCGCAGGCAAGACTCTGGCATTCGCACACGGCTTCAATATCCACTTCGGCTGCATCGTACCCCCTGCAGACGTTAACGTTATCATGATCGCTCCTAAGGCTCCCGGTCACACTGTTAGAAGTGAGTACCAGGCTGGCAAGGGTACTCCCTGCCTGATCGCTGTTGAGCAGGACGCTACAGGCAACGCTCTGGAGATCGGTCTGGCTTACGCTCTGGGTATCGGCGGCGCAAGAGCAGGCGTTCTGGAAACTACTTTCAGAACTGAGACCGAAACCGACCTGTTCGGTGAGCAGGCTGTACTGTGCGGCGGCGTTTGCGCTCTGATGCAGTGCGGTTTTGAAACTCTGGTAGAGGCTGGCTATGACCCAAGAAACGCTTACTTCGAGTGCATTCACGAGATGAAGCTGATCGTTGACCTGATCTATCAGTCGGGCTTCGAGGGCATGAGATACTCCATCTCCAACACTGCTGAGTACGGCGACTACATCACCGGTCCTAAGATCATCACTGAGGATACCAAGAAGGCTATGAAGAAGGTTCTGGCTGACATTCAGGACGGTTCCTTCGCTAAGGAATTCCTGCTCGATATGTCTGATGCAGGTTCGCAGGTACACTTCAAGGCTATGAGAAAGCTGCACGCTGAGCATCCTTCCGAGAAGGTCGGCAAGGAGATCAGAAAGCTGTACAGCTGGAACAACGAAGAGGACAAGCTGGTAAACAACTAATTCTCTGACAAATAAGCTATACGAAACTCTCCCGCGCGTCGGGAGAGTTTTTTTTGTTTTGTTTCCAAAATGGAAATGTTAATTCTTAACAATTTCTGTTGACTTTCGGCTCTTCCTGCATTATAATTATCTTAAGGTGCAAATATGTCTTGGGGAGAGGCGTACCCGAAGACCGCAGCTGGGGTAGCTGTGGTCTTCTTTTTGTATAACGAAAACCCCCGGCTCTGCCGGGGGTTCCAAAAAGCTTTAGCTATGGGTAGAAAAAAAGAACCTCCTATGATATAATAAGAGTAGGTCTGCCAACCGAAACTTAAGAATCAA
>Ga0129310_1001309_pt1 | contig 22353 bp, 24 predicted proteins | sample Go1ome_2_FD_94433 | JGI IMG/M metagenome (GOLD analysis project Ga0129310, IMG submission 94433) | Western lowland gorrila individual fecal microbial communities from Wisconsin, USA - Go1022A metagenome | ecosystem: Host-associated > Mammals > Digestive system > Large intestine > Fecal | place...
CCTTTGATCATTAAGTTTCGGTTGGCAGACCTACTCTTATTTTATCATAGGAGGTTCTTTTTTTCTACCCATAGCTAAAGCTTTTTGGAATCCCCGGCAGAGCCGGGGGTTTTCTTAATACAAGAAAAGAGCCGCACGTTTTTGTGCGGCTCTTTCCCGGAAGTAAAGAATATGAAAAAATGATTAGAAGAATGCTTAGTTAAAATCCCCCAAAGAAATTGAAGGGGTCATAGTAGTAATCATAATCGTTGTATCTGTCATAGCCGTTGTCTTCAGCAGGCTGTTCTTCTTCCGAAACAGTTTCTCCTGTGGACTCATCAAGCACTACCTCAACATCCAGCTTTTTGCGGTTGCGGTAGACTGTCAGCGTTACCGTGTCACCGGGAGCATGCTCGTTTTTAACAGCATTCAGCTGAACTATGCCGTTTACTATGGTGTCATCTATGGCTATAATAATGTCGTTCTCCTGAATGCCCGCCTTCTCAGCACCGCTGTCAGGAGTGACAGTCCTTACAAGGAATCCCTGCGGTATGCCGTAGTAGCTTGAATAAGCCGCCGTAACATCTGCACCTGTTATGCCAAGACTGGGTCTGCCTGTTACATAGCCGTAAGCCATCAGGTCGCTCACTATCGGGAGCGCGTCATCAATGGGTATCGCAAAGCCCAGACCTTCGACCTCAGCCGAAGCCACCTTTGCAGAGGTTATGCCCACCACCTGACCGTATGCGTTTATCAGCGCACCGCCTGAGTTGCCGCCGTTTATCGAAGCATCGGTCTGGAAGACCTTCATGGTTATATCCTCAACAGTTATAGTTCTGTCCTTAGCGGAGATTATGCCCGAAGTAGCGGTATTTGCGAGGTCAAGTCCCAGCGGGTTGCCTATTACTATCGCCAACTCACCCACCTGCACATCGGCAGATTTACCTATCTCAGCCTTTTGCAGACCATCGTATTCTATTTTCAGCACTGCGAGATCCGTCTGGGTGTCCTTGCCCACATTGGTCGCAGTAAAAGTCAGCTGATCCTGAGTGTCACCCTCTTCACCGTAATAAGGCGGAAGCACCACCGATATCGACTGTGCGTCCTTTATAACGTGCGCGTTGGTGATGATATAGCCGTCCTCACTCAGCACAATGCCCGAACCTGTGGCAATGCCCTTGTTTGTGATACAGCTTATGCCCACCACCGAAGGCGACATCTTCTCGATGATATCGGGTATCGGCATCGCATCAGCAGGTGCGGCAAGCTGTTCAAGAGTCGGCAGATTGCTCCTGTCAATGGCATTTTCGACCTTTGAACTATCATCATCTGTTTTTATCACACCGTTTGCAGACTTATCCTGTCTGCCTGCGGGTTCGGGGTCATTTTTGCCTGTGACCAGTTTGTAGCCCACGATCGAAGTCACCCCGATAGCCGCCACGCCCAGCACAGCCAGAAAAGCTGTCAGTATCTTCTTTCCTGCCGAACTTTTTTTGGCATGGGGCTGATAGGAATATTCATTAGTAACACCCTGCGGGTTATAGTAGCCCTGTTCGTATTCACGGTTCACATAGGGCTGTTCTCTGTTAATATAGGGCTGTTCCTGCGTGTTATAAGGCGACTGCCCGTTATTATAAGGGCGGTAACCGCCGTTGTAATCATTCACTGAACGTTTCCTCCTGCCTTTACATGCCGAAAATTCCTTGATGTAATTCTATTATACCCGCCAATGTGATAATTGAATGACAAACTACAAAAATCTTTGAATTTTTTTATATGACTATCCCTTTAGCACACCGGCTGAAAATGCTGTAAACAAAAGGATAATTGAGCGCCCCATATCTTTCCCCCGCCTGCGGCGGGGGAAAGATATACGCCAATCACCTTAAGTTCTGTAAAACCGCCGTTTTTGTGGTGTGTCAGCGGGATAACCACGATTATTTTATTATCTGCGCATTTTAGGTTGGTTTTATGGACAGATACTTCTGCCCATAACTAAAATCAGGGCTGTCCCCAAAGACAGCCCTGATTTTTTTATCTTGTCCTGTCGCCGAAGTACATCAGCGTTACCGCCATGCCGTTTATCACGCCCAGCACAACACCGCATACCACGTAAAATACCGCTATCGGTATATGCAGCAGCACCGATATCACGCCGAACACCACTATGAACAGCAGCGGAGTTACTATCTGCATCAGGAATTTCCTGCCCATGAGTACGGGCAGCTTTTCCGAAAGCGCGATAGTCTTATCGCCCTGAGGGTCATACAGCCTGTACAGAGCCTGCATCACCGCCATCGGTATACCGATAAGCAGTATCAGTGAAATTACATTCATGGGTCTTACCTCCCTTGTGCAGAAATTTTCAGGTCGATATCTTATATAACTCTTACGCCAACAACGCCCGCAACAGCCTTTACAGCGTCAACGTTCGCACTGCCCTTAACGTCCAGCAGAGTGTAGCCCCAAGCCTTCTTTGTAGCGGAAGCGCTTGCAACAACATCAGCACCGACAGCAGCCTTAACAGCGTCCTCGGTTACCTCAGCCTTGTGCAGTACGCAAACCAGCTGATCGGCAGTCTTAGCCAGTTCCAGGTTCGGGAAAGTAACAGAGTTTCTGATCTTACCTCTCTCGATGTAGTCCATCAGTTCGTCAGCAGCCATTATAGCGCAGTTGTCCTCGCTCTCAGGGGTAGAAGCGCCCAGATGAGGCAGAGTGATAACGTTCTCCTCGCCCAGACCGATGTCATCAGCGAAGTCGGTAACATACTTAGCTACCTTGCCTGCCTTGATAGCCTCAACAACAGCAGCGGTGTCTACCAGTTCGCCTCTTGCAGCGTTGATGATGCGAACGCCGTCCTTCATCATAGCGATCTGCTCCTTGCTGATGCTGTTCTTTGCATCAGGAGTGAAAGGAACGTGCAGAGTGATGTAATCGGAGTTCTTGTAGATCTCGTCCTTGCTGTCAACCACCTTAACGGAAGAGTCAAGAGCCTTAGCAGCAGCCTCAGACAGGAACGGGTCAAAACCGATAACGTTCATGCCCAGTGCAACAGCAGCGTTTGCTACCTTGCCGCCGATAGCGCCCAGACCGATAACGCCCAGTGTCTTGCCGAAGATCTCAGGACCTGCAAACTTAGCCTTGCCGCCCTCAACAGTCTTGGGAGCGTCCTCAGTGCCCTTCAGGGAGTTAGCCCATGCAGCAGCCTCGGTTATTCTTCTGGAGGACAGCAGCAGTGCGCAGATGACCAGTTCCTTAACAGCGTTTGCGTTAGCACCGGGAGTGTTGAAAACAACAACGCCCTGCTCAGCGCACTTGTCAACAGGGATATTGTTGACACCTGCACCCGCTCTTGCGATAGCCAGCAGAGAAGCGGGCATCTCGTAGTCGTGCAGCTTAGCGGAACGTACCATTATAGCGGTAGGCTCAGCGCATTCATCGGTTACGGTGTAAGCAGCCTTGTCGAACTTATCAGTACCGCAGGCTGCGATCTTATTCATTGTCAGAATATTGTACATTGAGATCATTCCTTTTCTGTAAAAATATTATACAAGCATTTCGCTTGCAGGAGTAAAAAGATACTCCTTTTAAATCGGCAACAGCGCAGACCGTTCCCGCCCTGCGCTATCGCTTATTTTCAGTATTTTATCGCATAATAGATAACATATACCCAGCTGAGAAAACCGTGAAATATCGCCCAGCCAATGGACTTCCACTTGACATAGCTTATCACGATAGCCAGGCATGTACCGAAGGAGTAGGCAGCACCGCCGCCGGCAGATCCTAATTTTTTCGTTGTAGTCGTGGTCTTTGTACCGTCAGGCTTTACTTCCTCAACTACCTTTTCCTCAACTACCTTATCAGACTCCGCCATTTTTCGCCCCTCCGGAATTATCTTTCTGTCAAGCGTTCTCTTCCTCGAACTTCTTCATGAAAGCAACCAGCTTCTCAACGCCCTCGATAGGCATTGCATTGTAGATGGAAGCTCTCATACCGCCAACAGTTCTGTGACCTTTCAGGTTCTCGAAGCCTGCTGCCTTAGCCTCAGCTACGAACTTCTTGTCCAGCTCCTCGTTGCCTGTTACGAAAGGAACGTTCATCAGCGATCTGTCCTTGGGAACAACTGTACCCTTGAACAGCTTGCTGCTGTCGAGGAAATCATACAGGATCTTAGCCTTCTTCTCGTTGTGAGCCTTCATGCCCTCAAGACCGCCCAGCTTCTTGATCCACTTGAATACCTTGCCGCAGATGTAGATGCCGTAGCAGGGAGGAGTGTTATACAGAGAGTCATTTTCAGCCTGTATCTTCCAGTCCATCATGGTCGGGCACTGCTTGAATGCAGGACCGTCAGCGATAAGGTCTTCTCTTACGATAACGATCTGTACGCCCGCAGGACCAACGTTCTTCTGAACGCCGCCGTATACAACGCCGTACTTGCTTACATCGATAGGCTCGCTCAGGAAGCAGCTGGAAACGTCAGCTACCAGAATGTGACCCTTGGTGTTGGGCAGTGTCTTGTACTTGGTGCCGTAGATAGTGTTGTTCTCGCAGATGTAAACATAGTCTGCATCCTCAGGAATGTCCAGATCGGAGCAATCAGGGATATAAGAGAAAGTCTTGTCAGCAGAAGAAGCAACTCTTACTACCTCGCCGTACTTCTCAGCCTCAGCAGCAGCCTTCTTTGCCCACTGACCGGTGATGATGTAAGCAGCCTTGCCGTTCTTCATCAGGTTCATAGGAACTTCTGCAAACTGCAGAGATGCGCCGCCCTGTCTGAATATTACCTTATAGTTGTCGGGTATGCCCATCAGGTCGCGGAGATCCTTCTCAGCTTCCTTGATGATCTCGTCATAAGCCTTGGATCTGTGGGACATCTCCATTACGCTCATGCCTGTGCCCTTGTAATCGAGCATTTCCTCAGCAGCTTCCTTAAGAACTTCCTCCGGAAGAACAGCAGGACCTGCGCTGAAATTATAAACTCTGCCCATTGTGATAACCTCCATTAATTAAAATAAATAAAATCAATACTATAATTATATTACTTTATAGCCCGATTGTCAAGACCCCGCCCATAAACAATATATAAATTTTGGAAGCGTTTTTTTAGCGATTTTGAATAATAAACCTCTTTTAAATTCGTTTTGCCGAACGAAAACTGATTTTCAGAGTCATAATTATCCGCTTTTGCAATTTTCAAAGTTTCCGATTGCAAAAATCCCGGTAATTAATATTTGATATAAAAGTTGTACAATTTGTTTAAAGGAATAAATGGGCAAAGCAGGTTATTCGGCGCGGGCGTTATTGACAATGTCGGTAAATGGTGGTACAATGTAGTTTAAAGTGCTTTGACAGAAAGGGTACTGCTGTCAGTCGGGGTGAGGTCGTTACGGAAATATCACGGATCATAACATTGATCGAAAAAGGCAGACAGCTTGGCGTAAGGAAGTATGCAGAAACAGGCGGTGCCTGTATCGCATTCATCTTCGCTGTGCAGAAGGTCGGCGGCAAATACATAGTATTTTCCGATGAGTTCGATGTGGATACGTATTACGGGCATGAACTTGAAAGCACCGAGAGCATCACTGCTTACGGTACCATCGAAGAAGCGCTTGACAGCTTCGTCCCGAAATACGGCATGACCCTCAGCGATCTCTGTCCGCCAAAGGGCAGTAAGTATTTTGACCCTGACATTTATCGGGGCTGTGAAACATAAGACCGAAATAGACAAATTCTATATGAAGAAGGTAAAATGACATGAGAACATTTTCAAAATCACACAAGCTGGACAATGTCTGCTACGATATACGCGGTCCTGTAATGGACGAAGCTGACAGAATGATAGCGGCGGGCGAGAAGATACTCAAGCTGAACATCGGCAACCCCGCACCTTTTGATTTTGATGCGCCGCCTGAGATAATCAAGGCTATGACCGATAATCTGCACAACGCACAGGGCTATTCGACCTCAAAGGGCATAGTGCAGGCGCGTGAAGCCATTCTTAAATATCATCGCGGCAAGGGCGTGAACGTTGCGTCTGTTGATGATATTTACACAGGCAACGGCGTTTCCGAACTTATCACTATGGTCATGCAGGGTCTTCTCGACAACGGCGATGAAGTACTCGTGCCCGCACCCGATTATCCGCTTTGGACAGCTTCCGTTACCCTTGCGGGCGGCACAGCCGTTCACTACATCTGTGATGAACAGTCGGAATGGTTCCCCGATATCGCGGATATGGAGTCAAAGATAACCGACAAGACCAAGGCAGTCGTTATAATCAACCCCAACAACCCCACAGGTGCGGTATACCCGCGCGAGGTGCTGGAAAAGATAGCGGCTATGGCGAAAAAGCACGAACTTATCGTTTTTTCAGACGAGATATATGACCGCCTGCTGATGGACGGCGTTGAACACACCTCCATCGCTTCCATCGACCCCGAACTTTTCTGCATAACATTCAACGGCATATCCAAGTCGCACATGTCTGCGGGCTTCCGCGCAGGCTGGATGGTGCTGAGCGGCAATAAGTCCAATATGGGCGGCTATATCGAGGGTCTTAACATGCTGTCTTCCATGCGCCTGTGCTCAAACGTTCAGGCACAGTATGTGATACCTGCGGCACTGTCAGGAACAGGTTCGCCCGATAAGGAACTTCTTCCCGGCGGACGCATCTACGAACAGCGCGAGTGCATCTATACTCTGCTAAACGACATTGACGGCATCAGCGCAGTCAAGCCGAAAGCGGCGTTCTACATCTTCCCGAAGATAGATGCGAAGAAATTCAACATCACCAGCGATGAACAGTTCGTGCTCGACCTGCTGAGAACAAAAAAGATACTTCTGGTAGCAGGCGGCGGCTTCCACTGGGAACAGCCCGACCATTTCAGGATAGTCTACCTGCCCAACATCGACCAGCTCAAGCTGTCAATGGCTGAGATGAAAGATTTCCTCTCCACATACAGGCAGAAATAAGCCAACGCCCCATCTGATAAAGATCTTTATACCAAAAGCCGCAGTATTTCCGATGTAAATACTGCGGCTTTTATTTTTCCCCACCTGTGAGGTCTGTCCCCCCGCCCTCTGCACATAACGATACACAACCATTTTTCAGAGGTGCAATAATATGACAAAACCTGATCTCTGTCACAGGCACATGATATCTGTACGCTAAATTTTCAGCCAACAATAACACCGCCGCGTTACTATGGCAAAACGCGGCGGTGATTATAAGAAGGTATGTATCGTCTAACGACCTATGGAAAGATCAATATTATTCTGTTTACCGCCGACCGCGAAACTGATCTTTTCGCGGCATCACGGCGGTTTTTATTTATAAGAAGGTATATACTTTTTTGTTATGCTATCTCTTTTTTATAGCAATCCGCCTTAAAATTCAGACAAAATCCAGTCACAAAACCCATAAATCCCAGCTTTTGCGACTGGATTTTGTGAATTTAAATAGTTGGATTGCTATAGAACACGCACTTGTTCTTAAAGAGCCTTGAATGCTTCTGCAAGATCTTCGATGATATCATCGATATGCTCTGTGCCGATGGACAGTCTGATGGTGTTGGACTTGATGCCCTGATCCAGCAGTTCTTCCTCGTTGCACTCTGAGTGTGTGGTGGAAGCGGGGTGTATCGCCAGCGACTTCACATCTGCAACGTTTGCCAGCAGACTGAACAGCTGGAGATTGTCGATGAACTTCTGTGCCTCTGCCGCACCGCCCTTTATCTCAAAGGTGAAGATAGAGCCGCCGCCGTTGGGGAAATACTTCTTGTAGAGTTCCTGCTGAACAGGGTCAGCCGAGATGGAGGGGTGATTTACCTTTTCTACCTGAGGCTGGTCTTTCAGGAACTGAACGACTTTCAGCGCATTCTCAACATGGCGCTCAACTCTCAGCGACAGAGTTTCAAGACCCTGTAAGAAAATGAAAGCGTGTACAGGAGAAAGTGTCGAGCCAGTATCTCTCAGCAGGATAGCCCTGATATAGGTAACATAAGCCGCCGCGCCGACTGCCTTTGTGAAGCTGACACCGTGATAGCTTACATTTGGTTCATACAGCCATGGGTGCTTGTTTGCGCCCTCCCAGTCGAACTTGCCGCTGTCAACTATCACGCCGCCGATGGTAGTGCCGTGACCTCCGATGAACTTGGTAGCCGAATGAACTACGATATCTGCACCATGCTCGATCGGTCTTACCAGATACGGGGTCGCGAAAGTGTTGTCAACAATAAGAGGTATCTTGTGCGCATGAGCGATCTCAGCAATGCGTTCGATGTCAACCACTTCAGAATTTGGGTTGCCGAGAGTTTCTATCTCGATAGCCTTAGTGTTATCCTGAATTGCGGCTTCGATAGCATCGTAGTCAAATGGGTCAACGAAAGTTGTTTCAATGCCGTAAGCGGGAAGTGTGTGCTTAAGCAGATTATAAGTGCCGCCGTAAATGTTCTTTGCCGCAACGATATGATCACCTGCATGAGCAACGCCCTGTATAGCGTAAGTCAGAGCCGCCGCACCCGAAGAAACTGCCAGAGCCGCCACGCCGCCTTCAAGGGAAGCTATCCTCTCTTCAAAGATGCCCTGTGTGGGATTTGTGAGTCTGCCGTAGATGTTGCCCGCATCTCTCAGACCGAATCTGTCAGCCGCATGCTCGGAGTTGTGGAAAACATAGCTTGAAGTCAGATAGATAGGCACAGCCCTTGCATCGGTGACGGGGTCGGGGTTCTCCTGACCTACGTGAAGCTGTCTGGTTTCAAACTTAAGTGCTCTTTCATTTATGTTACTCATTGTAAATTCCTCATTTCTTATATTATGTATATCATTCTGCCGTTCAAGGCGTTCGTATTGTCAAAACTTATCGTCGTTCAGGTCATTCCCGCCCGCACATTCGCAGGTGGGGCGAAACTTTTATATTACGGTTTACAGACCTCATTTTCCTCGCCCGCTTTCTTATCTTACTTTTCCTAGTTGTTAACTAGGTTTCTTTCGATGGTCTAATGATATCATATTTTTCCTATCTTGTCAATAGGTTTTCTGGAAATTTATCATCTTTGTGAAAATCACACTGCCATCTCAAATCATTTGCCGCGTAAATTGTGCATCATATCAAGAGCAGAAGATCTACAAGTAGAATATACGTATCTACCGACCCAAAAACTCCCGTACTTTGCGATGTCCGTTAATGTTTAGTATACTATTTCAGCGAGCTGATGTTCTCTTTAGGTTTCGCGCTCCCCTCCCACCCGCCCGCAAAATTTCGCACCTTGATAGAAGAAAAATTAGATATCTATGAAAATTATGTGAAATCTCTTTACAAATTGTGTAAAGTGTGGTATAATGAGAAAGGTGATTATTGATTTTTGATAATTATTTTAAGTCACTGAAAGGAAATTGCTATGAATTGGGTCGAAGTCGATATTTTTACAACTTCTGAGGGTATTGAACCTGTAACAGGGTGTCTGCTGGGGCTGGGCATCAATGGATTTGTCATCAAAGATGCCGCAGATTTCGAGGAATTTCTCAACGATAAAAGTGTAAACTGGGATTATATTGATGATGACCTGATGGGTCTGAAAAACTGCGAAACTACCGTTACAGCTTATCTGCCCGAAAATGCACAGGGGCTTGACTACCTCGAAGCTGTCAAGGCTGAACTTAAAGCCCTGAAACAGCGCGATGCTGAAAATCAGTTCGGCAGACTTGAGTACGAACTGAAAAATGTCCGTGAAGAGGACTGGGCAAATAACTGGAAACAGTATTTCAAACCGCTGGAGATAGGCGATAAACTGCTCATCAAACCCAGCTGGGAAGAAGTAAGCGAGGGCGAAACCAGAAAGATACTGGAGATAGACCCCGCGTCCAGCTTCGGTACAGGTCAGCACAATACAACTCAGCTTTGCCTTGAACTGGTGGAGAAGTACCTGAAAGACGGCGACCGCGTGCTTGATCTGGGCTGCGGCAGCGGTATACTTTCTATAGGTGCTGTGCTACTCGGCGCAGGTGACTGCGTTGCAGTTGATATCGATGCAAATTCAGTGAAAATAGCGGGCGAGAATGCCGAGAAGAACCATATCCCCGCTGAAAAATACCGCGCTGTCTGCGGCAATGTCATCGATGACACCGAACTCGTCAAAGAGATCGGCGGCGGCTATGACCTGCTTTGCGCTAACATCGTGGCAGATGTGCTTATCGGTATGAGCGGGCTGTTCGCAGGCTTCTTAAAGCCAGGCGGCAGACTGATAGTTTCGGGCATAATAGATATGCGCAAGGACGAAGTCCTCGACAAGATAAAGGAACAGGGCTTTGAACTTAACGAGATCAGAGAAAAAGAAGACTGGGTAGCGGCATCATTCACCGCACCGCAGTAAGGGATACAGCCGCCCTCACCTGCGGCTGATCTCAATGATAGAAAGGAAGTGCTTAAAATGCAGCTGTTGTTTTTGGTGATAAAGAGGGTAGAATTGGTGGACGAGATAATGCACGCGCTGGCTTCGGCAGGTATAAGAGGCGGCACCTGCATTGACAGCATGGGTATGGCAAAGTCCATTTCTGATATGGACAATCTGCCGATGATAGGGGTCCTCCGCGCTCTGCTAAGCGGCGAAGACCCCGACCAGAAAGGCAAGACCATCTTCGTTGCAGTACATGAAGATCAGGTACAGGTGGCAAGGAATGCCATCGTCAGCGTAACGGGCGATCTTACCCAGCCCAACGCAGGGGTGCTTTTCGGCGTTCCCATAACCTTCGCAGAGGGAGTCAATTAAATTCATAATTCATAATTCATAATTGTTGACATGGACACCTGCTGTGATGTTTTTGCCGATATTCAGCATACAATTCAAGAAAAAATGTGCTCACATTTTCGTGGGCGCTTTTTATTTCATATATAAAAACACCCGCTCTCGTCCGAGAACGGGTGTTATCATCAAATTTATCTGCCCGACTTTTTTCTGAAAGCCAGATAGCTTTCAAGAATGATAGTCGCCGCCACCGTGTCAACGACAGCTTTGCGCTTTTTTCCGCGCACATTTGTCTCGTTCAGGTAACGGTGCGCCGTTACTGTGGTCGAACGTTCGTCCCACATTTTTACTTCTACATCGACCAGTCCCCTCAGCATCTCCGCGAAGGCTTCGCACTTTTCGGCGCGTTCGCCCTTAGTGCCGTTCATATTTATCGGCAGACCCACAACTATCTCGCCCGCACCCTGTTCTTTGGCTATATCAGCCACCTTTTGTGCAAGGCGGTCGGCGTGGTATTCGGTTATGGTGCAGACAGGGGAAGCTAAAAACTCAGAGTTGTCCGAGATAGCTATGCCTGTTCTTGCATCGCCGTAATCAACTGCAAGTATACGCATCATTCCACCCCTTACAGCTTCAGGTTCGATGTGTCTATCGAATCCATCTCACCCGGCTGATAGTCACCGCCGCCGCCGTAAGCTGATGGGTCGTAGCGCCTGCCTGCGGACTGCTGACCGTTCTGCTGAACGCCGCCCTGTTCAGGCGATATACCGCCAGCATATGTGTGAGCGTTGTACGCCTCAGGACTGTAGCGGCGCATCGGCTGACCGCTCGCACCCTCACGCGGAACAGGTGCAGTATTATACGGGTCGGAAGGTCCCTGATTTACATAGTGTGTGCGGCTGTTCTTGTAAGCCTGAGTTCTCTTCTTCGATATGATGAACCATACTATCGGTATCAGTGTGATGACCAGCCCCAGCAGAGGTTCCCACTTAGCCGCGCCGAAATCTTTCTCTTCCAGCATCATGTCGGCAATATAACTCTTTATCTCCGCATCGGAAGATTCTCCGTCATTCATGTATTCCAGCGCATAATCCATCACCTCTTCGGGAATGGGTCTTGTCTTTGTTTCCAGCGAAACAGGCTTCTTGTTGCTCTTCACAGCTTGATCGTAGTGTTCCAGTGCGAAAGCTGTGCTTATCACAAGGCTGTCCATCGCCTTTATGGTATCATCTTTAGTCGCATGGACGATAAGATAATAGCCGTCTTCACCTGTCTTCTCATTATAAGGTATCATGCAGAGATAATAAGGTGTCATCTTCTTGCTGACAGGTATGCCGTAAACAGTCTGACTGCTCTCCAGCGTAGCTATGGGATCGATCACATATTCGATCTTGCCTGTCACCAGTTCGTCCTCATTAAATCCTGTGATACTCTTGTCATACAGCTTCGCGAAATCGCTCTTCCATATCTTGACTGCATCGCCCATGCTCATTGCGATCATCGCGATACCGACAACCAGCAGTATTATCTTGAACCCTGCCAGCCTTGCACCGATGGCGTTCCTCATATTCTTTTCCCTCCGTATTTTTTCAGTCGCCCCAACAATAAAAATTTGACAGAAATGTTTATTATATAACATAATCTGCCATTTTTAACTTACTGTATTTTATAGTATAACCGATTTTTCACGCCTTGTCAACAGGTTTATTTCCGCCTTTTAAAATATGTGAACAAATGCTTAAAAAAAATTATTCCCCCTTTACTTATCAAGCCGAATGTGCTAGAATAATCATGGAATATGGTAGTATACGTAAATGAGAGAACGTAAAGGATAAAATTTCAAAACTGAAAGGGAGATTATAAGAATGAGGAATGGTATTTTCAAAAAATTCGCATCCGTACTGATGGCGGCAGGCATTATGACCGGTTCGGCGCTGACAGCTTTTGCTGACGGCGATGTCACACTTGACTGCTCAGATGCTATCGAGTCAGAAGGCTGGACACAGAGCGTAAAGTTCGGCTACAACAGAGAAGACCCCAACGGTGCCAAAAACTTCGATGCCACCAGAATGACCCCCGATTCGGTCATCAGGGTCACTTATGACATCGTTGAAGACCACTTTGATGAAACTCAGGCTACAGGCTACCCTGTTGAGCTTATTTTCCAGAGCTGGTCTTACCCTGACAGCCCTCTGGCAGGCAGTGACGGCAGTCTGTGGGCGAAGGTAGCCCCCGCAACTGTTGATGCTGCTTCCAACACTGAGGAATTTGCTTATGCTGATATCGTAGCCGCATACGGCAGTGACAACTTTGAAAAGGTTGACGCCGTACTTTTCGGCTCGACCAATGATGCAAAGATACTTGTAACAGGCGTTACCATCACCAACTGCAAGGACGAAGGCGATCACTGGGTAGACCCCTCCATCGCACAGGCAGCAGAAGAAGCTGAAAAGAAGGAAAAGGCAAACACCAAAAAGAACATAATCGGCATAGTTGTCGGCATTGCTGCAGGCGTTATCGTTGCAGTGGGCGTTGTATGGTTCATAATCAGCAGCAAGTCCCGTGAAGCATTCGATGTCACCACAGGTGAGTTCGTTGACAAGAAAGACGCTAAGTGATAATACGATATGATAAGCAAAGCCCGCGTTCATCGCGGGCTTTTTTGTGCGAACTTTTCAGCTTGAGGCTGAAATTTTCAACTCGCTTTTTTAAAAATTGTTGAAAAACAGCACCACATAAATAAGCACCGCAGACCCTCGCAAAAGATGTCTGCGGTGCTTTTGTTTGAAAAGTGGAGAAATTTATACGTACAAATCACGCATATATAATTTTGTCATTCCTGACATGATTCAGTCGTCTGCCGCATTGAGGTCGCGCACCGAATCGCGTATCACCAGTTCGGGCGTGAACAGTACGTCCTCGCGGTTGCCTGTGTGCTTGTCTATCATGTCAAGCAGCATTCGCGCAGCAGCCTCGCCCAGCTTTCTCTGCGGGTGATGTACTGTAGTCAGCGGAACTTCGCATATCGAAGCATAGCGCGAGTCGTCTATGCCCACTACCGAAATATCCTCAGGCACACGTATTCCGTTTTGTCTGCACAACTGTAGCAGCTTAACAGCCATCTTGTCATTATAGCATACCACTGCGGTCTTGCCCCTCAGCAGTTCCAGCAGCTTGTCAGATGTGTAGGTAAAAATGTCGTTGCGCTCAGATGTCGCGAACCACATGACATTCCTCTCAGATGCCGCCACACCATGCGCCAGACAGCTGTCCATATAGCCGCTGTAACGCTTGTGACCCTGCAAGTCGTCCAGCGCAAAAATGCCTGCGATATCGCGGTGACCGCAGCTGAACAGATAGTCAGTGACCGTCTTGCCTGCCGCATAATCGTCCATAGCCACGCAGGGCTGGTCAGCCCACGGATACTTCGCATTGAAGAACAGCAGCGGGATATTCTCGCGCTTGATGCGGGCATAAAGTTCCATATTCGGGTTTGGCAGCGCACTCTTTGAAGGCTCTACTATCAATCCCTGTACGCCGTTTGCCAGCATGCTTTCCAGCGCCTGAGTTTCCTCATAGACCTGATTGTGGGTTATCGCCAGCTGCATCGTGCAGCCTGCCGCGCCCAGCACATTCTCAACGCCCGTCACGATATGCGGGAATATATAGTCGCTGAAATAGGTTGAGATAACGCCTATACTGCCCTTGACGGTCACAGGCGCAGTCCTGCCGATGCCGTTGCCGACAAATGTGCCGCTGCCCCTCACCCTGACTATTACATTCTCGCTTTCCAGCAGCATCAGCGCCTGCCTTACGGTCTGCCTGCTGACACCGTGTATCTCACAAAGCTGTTTCTCGGTCAGAAAACGCTCACCGGGTTTAAGCCCCTTTTCCTCGATCTGTTTCTTTACCCATTCAACTATTGACAAATATTTGTAATTATCCATCTCGACCCTCCCTAAATATTTGTTGCACCAAAATTATTACGCATCTTATGAAATTATCATTATATGTTCATTTTTGTACAACAATATGACTTTACCAATTACTTGAATTATACCATACTTTTTTTGATTTGTAAAGACAACTTTGAAAAATTGTCTGCAAGTTTGGTGAACTAATCTAATAAACGCCCCAATTTTGTCTATTTTAGACAAAACAAACCCCCCGCACACAGCAGGGGGTCAATTATATAATATCAAGTTTACTGCATGTCAGTATTGCGGTTTTTCAGAAGTTTCTGACGCTTGCGCTCGTGCATATCCATGTAGACCTTTTCAGCGAAGTCAACGATCTTCTTCATCACAGGTCTGAAAGTGTAGAAATATTCGCCTGCGTAAGTCACTACCTCACCGTTGAATCCCTTCTTGAATTTGTACACACCATAGTTGGGATTTGTTTCATCGGTGTAGAAAGGTATGCCCATGAAGTCGTATATCTCGCAGTTACCCTCCAGCGCCCAGTTTATCATAGTCCACTGCATGAGGTAGTTAGGGTAGAGATTGCGGTGGTGGTTGGCAGATGCGCCGTAAACATAGCAAGTCTTGCCCGCATACTGTGTGGTCACCGCACCGGAAAGAGGTATTTTCTTGCCGTCCTCGTCCACATAGCACATGAACAGGTGGCAGTGTTCCTTGCCAAGCCCCTCGATGAACTTCACAAAATACTCCTTGCCCCTTATGGAGAAACCATCACGTATGCCGGTAGCCTCCATCATCGGGTAGAAATCGTCCAGCGCCTCAGTGCCGCATATCTCGCAGTAAACGCCCTTTTTGGGACCCTTTCTGATACGGTTCCTCCAGTCGGGCTTGAAACTCATCATGACTTCATCAGCGGTCTTGCCTTTGATATTCCTCAGCATATAGTTGTTTCTCGCCTGAATGGTGGTCAGTTCAGCCGCATTCTCGATGTGCGAGAAGCCCATGTCAGTTATTATCTTCGAGCGATCCTTCTCCTTCTCTTCAAAAGGCGGATCCATCATGAACTGATAAGCGTGGTACTTTTTAGCCAGCACCTTTACGCCCTCAAAGAGGTCAGCCATGACTTCCTTATCGCTCCAGTCACACACAGGACCGTGAGGTGCATACAGAAATGTCGTCGGAAAAACGGGAATGTTCTTGATTATGACCAGACAAGTTCCTCTTATCTTGCCGTCAGCGCCGCGCGAAATAACAGCGTCCCAGCCCCAGTTTTCCTTGACTTTAGGCCATCTCAGCGACTGCATGAAATTGCCGTACTCGCTGTTCTTGGCGAAATTTTCATACTCCTTTAAGAGTTGTTTGTTTTTCTTATCTATAATTTCCATATAATACCTCTCAAAAGTACACAATAAGCCTGTTTTTTGACATATTCCATTATACAATAACCGCCCCGAAATTTCAATAGTATTTATAGACAAAACCGAACGCGGGGTGAAGCGTTTTTCCTATCTATTATGGGCATTTTCCGCACTTTTATCCCTCAGGCGGCACAAGCCCGTAGCTGTCATAAAAAGCATCGATATCCGCCTTATTGCGAACCAGTTCTTTATACATCAGTTCACCTGTTTTTCTGTCAAAAAAACCAATAGTCTTCTCGCCTGTACAGGTGGAAGTCTGCACCTTTATCTCCAGACCCTCACAGCCATCGGGTATCTTTCTGACTGTCTTTTTCCTGAAAAGCCCCATACTTCCACCGCCTTACATGCACAGTCCGCAAAGGATATCCCTGATATCAGCATTCTGCTGTATCTCTTCATAAATGATATCCATGTTGTCACTGTCATACTCGACCTCTTTCGAGAACTCCTTGACCAGTTCTATGCGCCTTTCAAGGCTCGGCAGACTTCCCTTTTCGGCAAACTCCCTCAGGAAAAGCCCCCGCACAGCCAGCGTCATACAGACCGCACTGAACAATCTTTCACACGCCGAAAGGTCGCGGGCACACTTGATGAAATATCTGTACAAAAAGTAGACCAGCAAATTTTCAAGTTCATGCTGAAAGCCGGCATATACCGCTTCAAAAGCTGCTTCCGCACCGAGCATCTTTTCAGCCGTTTTTTCATCTGTTTCAAAACGCCCGCCCAGACTGCCCATGTATTCCATTCTGCCGAATACCGAAAACAGCCGCAACAGTTCAGCCGCCTTACCGAAAGCCTTCCTGCGCTCTTTGATATCCTGCTGTGCATGAACGACTATCTCCATGCGGAAACCGTCTATCGCCAGCATACCCGAAAGCTGTTTCAGCCGCTCGGTGTCCTCATCAAATACCGCATCGCCTATATCTTCCGCGCAATAGCTGAGTATCGCCAGCCTTTGCAGGACTGAAAAACCCCTGTCCTGCGCTATGTCTGTCAACCTGTCGCGAACTGTCCTTACCGCCGCAAAAAGTTCAGCATCAAATTCGAGGTCGTCTGCCGCTTCATCGGTCTGCTTCTCAGTGAACAGCATCGGGCGTTCGTGTGTCAGCACCAGTCGGCTGACTTCCTCACAGCAAAGCCCCAGACCCGCCTCCTTGTAATCACCGAACCATTCGTAGAAACGAGGGTGTTCGCGGCATATCTCCGAGATATGCTCACCCCCGCACTCCTGCTGAACACTGCACAGCCCATCTTCCGACAGAAACGGACAGCCATCGGGCTGTGACATATAGTAACAGCCGTCCTCCTCATAAATGTTCTCACAAAGCCGCCTGCCCAGTTCACTGTCAAGTCCGCGATAATACGCAAGAGTATCTTCATCTATCTCGATATCCCAGCCCATCTTACAGCAGTTGTCCTTACAGTCCGAACAGGTACAGACAAATTTCGGAAAAATATCAGGGTAACGCAAAGTCATGGTAAAACACCTCGTTTTTGATCTATATGGTGACCATTTCAGCACACCACTTAAACAAGAAAGCCGCCAACTATATTCAGTTCCCAATATAACATCGTTTATTTTGGTGTATCAGCGGGATAATCAAATTATGAATTATGAATTAAAAAGCCCCCGCAGTCAAAGAAAAAACAAACTGCGGGGGAAATTCTATCAGTCGATCTCGACCATTATCTTCTGACCTATCTTTGAAGCAGCGGCTCTCATAACAACTCTGATAGCCTTAGCTATCCTTCCCTGCTTGCCTATGACCCTGCCCATGTCCTCAGCTGCGACGTGCAAGTGGTAAACCACAACGCCCTCATCATTCGGCTCATCAACAGTGACCTCAATGGCGGTCTTGTCTTCCACCAGATCGGCAACGATAGTTTCAAGTAATTCTTTCATTATGCAACCTCCATTACCTCCCGCAAAAGCAAATCGGTAAGGCTGATGCGGGATACGTATGCCTTACCGACAAATAAGCTGCTTATACAAATACAGGCGCAAAATAATATTGATATCCTGCCGCCTGCTCAGTATATTACAGTGTGCCGTTCTTCTTCAGAATAGCCTTTACTGTATCGGTAGGCTGTGCGCCCTTAGCGATCCAGCTCTTTACCTTCTCGTCGTCAAGCTTTACCAGGGAAGGCTCCTTGGTAGGATCATAGTAACCCAGCTCCTCGATAAATCTGCCATCTCTGGGATATCTGGAGTCAGCAACAACAAGTCTGTAGAAAGGAGCCTTCTTAGCACCCATTCTTCTCAGTCTAATCTTTACTGCCATTTCAAATTCACCTCCGTACTTTCCTTAAAAATTATATCAAGCGGGGAACTCCGCATTGAAAACTCAGCCAAATATTACAAGCAGCAAACCAATGACGACAATGAACACGCCAAGACCCATGTAGAATATTCTCGCACCGTTCCTGCCAAACAGCTTTACAAATACTCTTGCCTTATGGCTGTTCATAAACCAGTCATAGTCCTTGTAGGCACAGAATATCGCAAAAAAGCCGACTGCAAAGCTCATCAGAAATGCAAACACGTTGGTCATATCATCACCTCACATGTTCATAAACAGCATTATGCTGAACACCACCAGCAGCAGACCAACGCCGATGTACACGGCTCTCGCTGCTGTCCTGTTAAGGCTGCCTGTCTTTACTATCTTGAAAAATATATCGATGTTTGCAAAGCAGCACCATATCACGATACTGCCCAGCACCATGAAGAGCAGTGCCGCGAACATCATATCTTACTGCTTGGGCTTGCCTGCGCCCAGACCTCTCATCAGCGCCGCTCTCTTGCGTCTTGCGCTCTTGCCATGCAGCAGACCGCCGCCGATGCCCATTTCCTTCATCATTTTCTTCATGGCATCGTACTGTTTAAGCAGCTGGTTGACATCTGACACCTGAGTGCCGCTGCCCGCTGCGATACGTCTTTTGCGCTTGGGATCTATTATCTGAGGTCTTGCCCTCTCAGCCTTAGTCATGGAGTTTATCATCGCTTCGGTCTTCCTCAGCGCTGCTTCACCCGATTCAAGGTCTTCATCGGTTATCTTGTTGGCACCCGGAAGCATCTGGATGATGCTCTTCACGCTGCCCATCTTCTGTATCTGCTTCATCTGATCCAGCAGATCATTGAGATCAAAGCCTTCAGACTGGAGTTTCTTTGCCAGCTTTTCAGCTTCTTCTTCATCAACAGTCTGGGTAGCCCTCTCGATAAGGGTGAGCATATCGCCCATGCCCAGTATTCTCGAAGCCATTCTTTCGGGGTGGAAAGGCTCGAACTCGTCCAGTTTTTCGCCCATGCCCACGAACTTGATAGGCTTACCGGTAACAGCCAGCACCGACAGCGCCGCGCCGCCTCTTGTATCGGAATCGAGCTTTGTCAGTATTACCGAATCGATGCCCAGCGCTTCATCAAAGCTGGAAGCCACCTTTACAGCGTCCTGACCGATCATCGCATCGACTACCAGCATTATTTCGCTGGGTTCTGCGATCTTCTTGATATCCTTAAGTTCGTCCATCAGTTCTTCATCGATATGCAGACGACCCGCAGTATCTATGATGACCAGATCGTTTCCGTAGTCTTTAGCCTGTTTAAGACCTTGCTTGACTATCTTTCTGGGATCGATCTGTCCCATCTCAAACACAGGAACATCAGCCTTTTCAGCGACGATCTTCAGCTGGTCGATAGCCGCAGGTCTGTAAACGTCTGCCGCTATCAGCAGAGGTCTGTTGCCCTGACGCTTGAACATCTTAGCCAGCTTTGCCGCATGGGTCGTTTTACCCGAGCCCTGCAAGCCACACATCATTATTACGCAAGGCGGTTTGCTTGGGAAATTTATCTTTGAATTTGCCTCGCCCATCAGCTTGACAAGTTCGTCATTAACTATCTTTATTACCTGCTGACCGGGAGTAAGGCTTTTCAGCACATCCTCACCGACACTTCTCTCGGTGACATTAGCCACGAAATCCTTAACGACCTTGTAGCTTACATCAGCTTCAAGCAGCGCCATCTTGACCTCTTTCATAGCCTCTCTTACATCGGCTTCGGTCAGCTTGCCTCTTCCTTTCAGCTTTTTAAATACGCTGCCGAGCTTTTCGCTCAAACCCTCGAATGCCATCAGCACTGCCTCCCTTTCAAAAATTCGCTATCTCACGCGGCTTATCTCTGCCGCCAATAAATTCTACAGACACGACCTGCCGTTATTCGTTCTCGGCTTCCTCGATAAGACCTTCGGTGTCGTACTCAGCCAGTTTACTGTCAAGGTTCTCCAGCAGGACTATCGTCTTTTCTGCGATGGGTCTTGACAGGTTTATACGCTTGCACTCATTGAAAACATCAAGCGCCTGCGCCTTGAACTCTTTAAGTTCTTCAACATATGCTTTCTGCGCCGCCAGCAGACCCAGCTTTTCTTCATACTCGGTCAGTGCTTTTTCGCAGTGCTTCACCGCATCGTGTACGCCCTGTCGGGAGATGCCGCATTCAGCCGCTATCTCGCCAAGACTGAGGTCATCATTATAGTACAGGTCCATTATATTGAACTGCTTCTCGGTCAGCAGTTTGCCGTACAGGTCAAGCAAACTGTACATCTCGATGCTTTTCGCCATAACGGTCAACTCCCCTCCGACAAACTGTTACTTTTCTCGCACATCTGTAAAGCCTAACAGCTTTACAACTTTAACTATTATATACCATAATTCTTCGTTTGTCAAGAGGGCAATATCAAAAACATAAAATTTAACAATTTATTATATAAATCACGACATTTATATGTTATAATTATCAGATAACAAACTTGCGGGGCGCATTATCAGCTGTTTTCCCGCTTATGATTTGATATTATCATACTATAAGGGGAGGTCAAAGCAAAATGTTAAGCTACACACTCAAAAACGATAAATACGAGATAAAAGTTCCCAGCCTTACCTACGGGACTGCCAATTTTGACAGGTTCGCCAACGAGGATATCTATTTTTCGATTCTTGACAAGTATATCGAACTGGGCGGCAACTGCATTGACACTGCCCGTGTTTACTGCGAATGGGTCGAAGACGGCGCTGATGTCAGCGAGAAAGTCATCGGCAACTGGCTGGAAGCACGCAACAACCGTGATAAAGTCATCATATCCACCAAAGGCGGTCACCATGACAGACAAACGGGCGAATCCAGACTTGACAGGGCAAGTCTTGAATATGACCTCGCCAAAAGTCTTGAGTGCCTTAAGACCGACTATGTTGACATATATTTCCTGCACCGTGATGACACCCACCTGCCTGTTGAGGAGATCATGCCGATACTTGATGACTTTTACCGCCAGGGCAGGGTACATTTCATCGGCGTTTCCAACTGGACTACCGCCCGCATAGAAAAGGCTAACCGTTTCGCGGCTGAAAACGGTCTTGAACCGATACGCATCAGCCAGATAAACTATTCTCTTGCACATGCAAGCTCCGGTATTCTTGGTGATCCCACTCTGGTCTGCATGGATACAAGAGAGTTCAGCTGGTATCGCAGGCACCACTTCCCTGTTATGGCGTTTTCGCCGCAGGCTAAGGGCTTTTTCGCGAAGTTTGCCAAAGGCGATGCCGCGACTAATCTCCCTGAGAGCCAGTTTGCATCTACCGCGAACCTTGCAAGGCTTGCGCGCGTGAAACAGCTCTGCAAGCAAACAGGCACTCCGCCCGCAGTAGTACCGCTGGGCTATCTGAACAGTCAGCCGTTCTTTGTATCATCGGTTTTCGCGGTGACAAAGCTATGGCAGATGGAAGAGAACATGGCGGCGCAGGACTTGGTCTATGATGAAAAGACCCTCGCGTTCCTTGATAACCGCATCTGATGATTCGCGTGAGCGTAGTTCTGCATTTATTTTACATTTGAACAGCAACAAGGGCTTTTCTGCCATATGGCGGAAAGGCTCTTTTTTGCGCCTGTTTTCGGGCATAAAAATGACACTCGCTCCGAAGAACGAGTGTCATCATTTACATGTTATAAGTGCTTGAATTTCATCGCGCAGAGCGGATTACTTCATAGCCTCTTCAACAGCAACTGCACAAGCGACAGTAGCACCAACCATCGGGTTGTTGCCCATGCCTATCAGACCCATCATCTCAACGTGAGCGGGAACTGAGGACGAACCTGCAAACTGTGCATCAGAGTGCATACGACCCATTGTATCGGTCATACCGTAGGAAGCGGGACCTGCTGCCATGTTATCGGGGTGCAGAGTTCTGCCTGTGCCGCCGCCCGAAGCAACAGAGAAGTACTTCTTGCCTGCGTCAGTTCTTTCC
>Ga0129310_1001310_pt1 | contig 22352 bp, 10 predicted proteins | sample Go1ome_2_FD_94433 | JGI IMG/M metagenome (GOLD analysis project Ga0129310, IMG submission 94433) | Western lowland gorrila individual fecal microbial communities from Wisconsin, USA - Go1022A metagenome | ecosystem: Host-associated > Mammals > Digestive system > Large intestine > Fecal | place...
GATATGGGGGTTGAACGTCCGCTTGGCCACCTCGGCACCGCCCTCAATGGAAACAGTCACGGCAAAACCGCCCGCATAACCGGCGGATTCGGCTTCTTTTTGCAGGGCCTCCGCGATCATCTCCCGGGGGACATGGTTGATGGCGGCTTCGCCCACCGGCTGATCAAGGCCCGGCTTTGTCACCCGGCCCACACCCGGCCCGCCGAAGATCTGCACATCCGCGCGTTCCGGTTTCAGGACCACTTCCGCTGCAATGGGCAGGCCGGTGGTCACGTCAGCATCGTCACCGCCATCCTTTTCAATCACGCAGACAGCACCGGCTTCCGTTGGATGGCAGGCCTGCGGGGCCACCTCCACCACAATGCCTTTTGGGGTGCGGAGAGCGACCGTTTCCGGCGTGCGTCCGGTAAGCAGGAGCCGGGCAGCTCCTGCCGCGCCCAGTGCCGCACAGGTGCCGGTGGTATAACCGCAGCGGAGCAGTTTCTGCCCGCTGCGGACATAGTGCTCGAATTTGGGTCTTGGCTTTTTGGGGGCCTCTGCCTGTGGGGCAGGCGTCTGCACCGCGGCGTCCGGGCCATAGAGGAACGCGTACTCCTCCGCTGTCAGATGGTAGATGCGGCAGATATTTTCTTTGGTGAACGCTTCTTCGGGCGTCAGCACGCCGGAAACGGCCTCGGGCGAGACGCAGACCACTTTGTCTGAAATTTTGCGGGCGAGATCCAGCTCATGCAGGCTGAGCAGGACGGCCATGTTCTGCTCCCGGGCCAGCTGTTTCAGGATGCCCAGCAGCTCCACTTTGCCCTTGATGTCCAAAAAAGACGTAGGCTCATCCAGCAGAATGAGCTCTGGCTGCTGGCAGATCGCCCGGGCCAGCAGCACCCGCTGGCGCTGGCCATCGCTGATCTTGTTGAAATCCCGGTCGGCGAGGGCCTCCGCGCCCACCAATCTGAGGGCGGCGCGCACCTGCGCTCTGTCCTCTGCCGAGAGGACGCCCAGCCGCCCGGTATAGGGGTAGCGGCCCGCCGCCGCCAGCGTGAAGCAGGTGGTGAGCTCCGTGCGGCGGGTGTGGGGCAGCATCAGGGCCATTTTGCGGGCCCGGGCGTTGCCGGACAGCGTGGAAAGCTCCGCGCCGTCCAGCAGCACCGCGCCGCCCTGCGGGGCCAGCTGGCCCGCCAGCGTTTTGAGCAGGGTGGATTTGCCCGCGCCGTTGGGGCCCACAAGGGTCAGGATCTGGCCCCGCTCCACCCCCAGCGCGATATTTTGTAAAAGGGCTTTGGTGTAGCCCACAGCCAGGTCTTTTGTCTCGCAGTAATAACTCATCGTTCCCCCTCCTGTGTCTGGCGGCGGATCAGCAGCCAGATGACCACCGGCGCGCCGAACACGGCCGTGACCGAGCTGATGGACAGCTCGGTAGGGGCAAACAGGCTGCGGGCGATGAGGTCACAGAGCAGGCAGAACGCCGCCCCGCCCAGCGCGCAGCCCGGCAGGACATGCAAGGGTTTGGCACTGCCCAGTGCTCCCTTGACAAGGTGGGGCACCGCGATGCCCACAAAGGAGATCGGCCCGGCAAAGGCCGTGACGCAGGCCGCCAGCAGGCTGGAAAGAAGCACCAGCGCCATGCTGAATGGCCGCACCGCCACGCCCACGCTTTTGGCATAGCTTTCCCCCAGCTGATAAGCCGCCATGGGCTTGGAGAGGCAGAACGAGGCTGCCAGCGCAGGCAGCACCACGCAGGCTGCCACCTGCACATTGCCCCAGGTAACGCCCGAAAAGCTGCCCATGGACCAGTTGTGGAGGTTGACGATGTTGGAATCCTGCGCAAAGGTGACCACGATGTCCGTGATGGCCGAGCAGATGTAACCGATCATGACGCCGCAGATGACCAGAATGCTCATCCGCTGCACCCGCCGGGCTACGGCCAGCACAAAGGCCATAGCCGCCATGGCGCCCGCAAAGGCAGCCATGATGAGCGCCGCCGAGCTGGTGAAGCGCCCCTGATCGAGGAATACCACCATGGTGAGGGCCACGGCCAGCTTGGCGCCGCTGGAAATGCCCATGACGAACGGGCCTGCAATGGGGTTGGCAAAAAAGGTCTGGAGCAGATAGCCTGCTGCCGAGAGCGCCGCCCCCAGCAGGATCACCATGACCGCCCGGGGGAGCCGCAGCTGCAGGATGATGCCCATGGAGAGCGCGTCCTGCCCTTTGCCCAGCAGGGCCGCCAGCACGGCCTGCGGGGTCAGCGAAACGCTGCCCCACAGCAGATTCATGCCAAACAGCACCAAAAGCCCCGCCGTGAGGGCGAGGTAGGTCAGTGTGAGGCGTTTGGGGGTGGTCATGGGGTACTCCTTTTCACGCAGTCAGGAAATTTTCTGTAAGAGGGTCAGCTCCTCCGGGGCGGGGTCGCCCTCAGTGAAGACACGGTTCATATCCACAATGAGGTCCGGCAGGGCCATGCTCTGCTGGAAAAAACTCTTGGAGGTGCACCAGCAGTCACCGGACTGGACGGCTTTGAAATCGGCCAGCATGGCGCATTTTTTCACCAGCTGCTCCCGGGTATCCACCACGCCCTCGATGGTGCTGTTGTAAATGAGCACATCGGCGTCTCTGGCCTGGGCGTAGAATGTTTCCTGCGGGAGATTCATGGTGGAAAGGCTGTTGCCATTGTCCGTGAGGTCGGCAAAGACATAGCTGCCACCGGCCATCCCGATCATCTGGGCCACATAATCCCCGCCCTTGCGGACGTTGATGAGGTTATTTCCCGTGACGGAGAAGAACGCCACCGTCTTGCCCGTGGGCTCCTGCTGCAAAACGGGCTCGATCCGCGCGATCTTCTCGCTGAAAACGCGCTCGGCTTCCTCCGTTTTGCCCAGCAGTAACCCCATGAACTTGATCCACTCCATCCGGGCAAGGGGGCCGCTCTCATAACTGGAGCGCTCCACCAGCACCGGCACCCCGAAATGTTCCAGCTGCTCCTTGACCTCCGGGGTGTGGTAGATCATGGTGTTTTCAATGGCAAGGCTGCAGTGGGCAGCCAGGATGCACTCGTAGTCCGGCGCACTATACTTGCCCGCATAGGTGATTTCGCCCGCCTCCATGGCGGCTTTGGCCTCGTCGAGATACCAGCCATCGGCCCGGGTGCCGGAAAGAGCGATGGAATCCAGCGCGTCCAGCTGGATGAAGTAATCCATGATGGAGCTGGACACGAGATAAATATTTTCCAGCGGCTGGCGCAGCTCCACGGTTCCCTCCGGGAGGGCGGAAAGCTCCGCCGCTCCCTCGGGCCGGACAAGGAACTTGTCCCCAGATTCCGCGATCGTGAGCAGAACGGAGCCATCGGTGTAGACATCCGCCGTGAATTGCCGGGCATAATCCAGCGGGTAGGCATGATCCAGAACAAGCTCGTCCGTGGTGGCCGGGGCCTCCTGCCGCCCGCTGCCGCAGGCCGTCAGGGCCAGGGCAGCCGCCGGGAGGGCTTTGAGGAATTGACGTCGGTTGATCTTCATGGCGTCAGTTCTCGCTCGGGGCGCTGAACGTCAGGGTGTACTCGATCTCATGGGGAGTGCTCATGGCGACGGTATCCGCCACGACAGAGAGCGGCGTGCCAAGGGCAGCGACCGGGATCTCAAACGTGGAATTGCCCTCGGTGTTGGTGGGCAGGTACTTCTCGCCGTCCACGATCATATAGTCATAGTTGGGGCTGGACCAGACGATGGTGGCGGTCATTTTGCCGTCGGCCACCGTCAGGGCAGCGGGGCTGTCCACGGTGGCACGGCCGGAGCCGCCCTCCAGCGTCACCTCACAGGTGTAGCTGCCGTCCGCGGGAGTCTCCACAGCCTCTTCGGCCTGTGCCTCGACATTGCGGACGCTGACGGTGTGGTCATACCACTTGCCCTTGGTGCCCAGGATGGCCAGCTGGAAATCGGTGTCCAGCGCCTCCACCGGGACGTCAAAGCCGTAGACTTCCTCGGAGGTTCCGTCGGAGTAGGTGACGGTGTCGGTGGTGGGCTGGAGCCAGTCGGCCTCATGGTCCGGGGCATCGGCCGCCATACCGACATAGAGGTTGACGATCTTCTTGGACTGCAGGCTGATGTGCAGGGTCATCTGGCCGTCTTTCACGGTCAGCGTGCCCTTGCCGTCGCAGGCTTCGTTGGCGTGGAACATGCTGCTGTCGGTATCAAACTCCGCCGTATAGATGCCGTCTTCCAGTGCAGAAGAAGCAGCGGCACTCTCGGAAGCGGCCTCGGAGACAGCGGATTCCGCCACGGAAGACACCGCCTCCGAGGAAGCGGAAGAAGCCACACTGGAAGCAGAGCTGCCGCAGCCAGCCAGAGAAGCAGCCAGCAGGGCGGACACGGCCAGCAGAGAAACAAAACGCGTATATTTCATTGCATTACACCTCAAAAACAATATTCCTTGAATAGTATAGCACGCGGATGGGGGAACAGAAAAGGGGGACACAAACAAAATTGCCCGAAAAGGTCTCCCTTTCCGGGCAACGCGGATCTATTTTAGCCGTTCAGGGAGTCGATGGCAGCCTTGGTGTGGGCAATGTAGAGCTGCTGGACGTCAGCAACCCCGCCCAGGCCTGCGATCTGGCAATCGACAGAGTCGAACGCACCGGCAGCCTCAAACTGGCTCAGCCAGGAATCCTCGTCCGCACCGGCCATATCGTTGTTGGCGTGGTCGCCGGCAACGACCATCAGCGGGCGGAGCACGACCTTAGTGTAACCGGCAGCCTTGACAGCCTCGATGACATTCTCGCAGGAGGTGGACTCAGGCTCGCCCTCAACGGTGCCGATGAAGACATTGTCATAGCCCAGGGTCTGCATGGCGGTCTGCATCTGGCTGTAGCTGACTTTCGCGGTGTGAGAAGTGCCGTGGCCCATGAAGACGAATGCAGTGCCATCCTTGGCAGCAGCCTCTACGCTGTCGTAACCAGCAGTGGCAACCGCCTCGGCAGTGACAGCCTTGGCAACCGCTTCCTTATCCTCGTTGATGACGGTAGCGTCCGCGCCGACCTCACCCAGCAGGGGCTCAGCCACAGCGACGGACTCGAACTTGTCGCGGTACTCGTCGATCATCTCCATCATCTCGTCGTACTCAGCGCCGTGCATCAGGTGAGTGGGCTGGACGACCAGATTCTTGACGCCGTTGGCAACGGCACGGTCCATGGCCTGCTGCATGTTGTCGATCTTCTCGCCGTCACGAGCCTGGACATGGTTGATGATGATCTGAGCGGTGAATGCACGGCGGACAGACCAATCGGGGTAAGCGGCCTGCAGAGCATCCTCGATGCCCTTGATGTCTTTCACGCGGCTGTCGTTGAACGAGGTGCCGAAGCTGACCACCAGCAGCTCGTTGTCGCCGATGTTGTCCTCATTGCGGGGGTCATCCTTGGAAGCATCGCCGGTGTCGCGGCCAAAGTAATCGGGATCAGCCTCTTCCCCCTCGACCAGCTCTTTCTGGGCGTCGGTCAGAGCGTCCCAGGCGTCCTTGGCAGCCTTGCACTGCTCATCGGTGTTCTCGTTGCGCTCCTGCACATAGATGGCGTCGATCAGGTCTGCCACGTTCTTTGCGGCCATTTCGTCAGCCTCCTCGCTGCTCACCTCGCTGGCGGCAGTGCTGGATGCGGCCTCGCTGGAAGCGGCGGTGCTGCTGGAAGCGCTGCTGCCGCAGCCTGCCAGGGTGCCGACGCAGAGCGCCAGAGCGGCGGAGACTGCCACGGTCTTTTTCCAATTGAGTTTACGCATGGTTCTTGTTTGTTCCTTTCCTGTTTTTGCTTGTGTGCGGATCTTCTGACAGAAAGGGTACAGGCGGTACGCCCGGACACAAAAAGGGCCCTTTTGCCGCGCGGAGTGCACAACAAAAAGACCCCTGTTATTTCTGGGCTTTTCGGTACAACCAATTCCTCGTGATCTGGAGCATCTGCTCCCGTACCAACAGCAGGCAGGTTTCCTGGCTGAAAGGGACGGGCAGAACTGCCCGCGCCCGCGGCCGCCTTCCCGGAGGTTCCCCCAGTGACCGGCGCAAAACGCGCCAACGCCGCAAAGCTCCCTTATCACAGTGACGAGATCGTGCGGGAATCCCACCCGCTTCTCTTTTACCCTTTCCGCCGCCCGAAAGCAGCAAAAGGCACCTGCTGTTTTCTATTCAGACGGGGTTAGTATAGCACAAGCCCGCCAAAAATGCAATTGGTTTTCAGCCCTCTGCCGGTGTCCAGACCATGCCCAGGGCGCTGAGGTTTTCCACCCGCTCCGGGGTCAGCCGGGCGTCATGGGCTGCATAGCTCTCCCGCATCCGGCGAATCCAGTCGCCCAGGCAGAAGCCATCCTCCGTTTTATAATTGACGGGTACGACCAGATCCCCGTGGGCGGCGCGGTACTCCCCGGCCCGGCGGAGGGCGCACTGCCACTTGGCCTCCCGGGCGTCCCACTGCATCCCGATCTCGTCCAGCATCGCGATATGCTCCGGCGTAACCTGGAACGAGTCAGGCCGCGTCTTGCGGGCGGCCCGCAGGTTGGAGATCCAGACGCCAAGGCGGAACCCCGTTTCATCCACATAGCTGGCAGGGACCAGCAGATCTCCCCGGCGCTTGGCGTAGGCCTTGGCATGGCGGTAGTTGTTGAGCCAGTTCCGCTCCCGCACGCTGCAGCGGGCACGGGTGCGGACAGCCCCGCTCCGGCGCTCCGGCTCGCCCCGGAAGAGCTCTTTCAGGGCTTTGACCCGCTCACCGCGCAGGCTCTTATCCCCTTTCTGGAGCAGCTGCTTCTGGCGGCTGAGCCAGCTGCCCAGCCAGATCCCTTCTTCCGTGCGGTACTGGGCCGGGAGCTCCAGGCTGCCGTGGGCGGCCTTGTAGGCAGCGGCCAGCTCATAGCGGTGCTGCCAGGAATCCGGCTTCTGCCACACCATGCCCAGCTGGTCCAGCAGGGCCTTGCGCTCCGGGGTAAGGCGCGCGCTGCTGCGGTCCGGGTTCTGCCAGGCGTAACGCTGGCGGCTGACCCACTTGCCCAGCAGCACGCCGTCCGGGTCGATGTACTCCGAGGGGACGTTCAGGTCGCCATGGGCCTGATAATACCGCGCGGCGGCATCATAAGCGGCCTGCCACTTGCGGTCGTTGCGGTTGGTCCAGTCCACGTCCAGCGCCTCCAGCCAGGCTTTCTGCACCGGCTTGATGGTGCCCGCCTTGTAGGCGGCCCGCTGGCTGCCCAGCCAGACGCCCAGAGCCACGCCCTCCGGGGTGGTGTACTTGACCGGCACTTCCAGCGTGCCGTGGTCGAGCCAATACTGGACAGCCGCGCAGTAGCTCTGCTCCCAGATGTCCTGCACGGTGTCCCACACCATGCCCAGTGCTTCCAGCCGCTCGACACGGTCGGTGGACAGATTGTTGCCGAGGAACCGCTGACGGTTGTAAACGATCCACTCGCCCAGGGCAAAGCCGTTTTTATCCCGGTAGCGGACCGGCACCATCAGGTTCCCGTATTCTCCGCGGTACTCCCGGGCTGCGGCATAGCCCCGCTCCCAGGCCTGCTCCATCCGCTGTTTCCAGGCGATGCCCAGCTTTTCCAGCCGGGCGGCCTGCTCGGCGGTCAGGCGGCCGGGCTTTTCCCCGGCCTGGATCTGTCGCTGCAGCTCCAGCCAGCGGCCCAGCCCAAAGCCGGCTTCCGTGGTAAAGCCGCGAGGCAGCTCATTGAGATCTCCTTTTGCGGCGGCCTCTTTGGCGGCGGCAAAGGCCTGCTCCCACTGAGCGTCCAGCTGGCGCTGCAGCTGGCGGGCCAGGCGGATGCAGGCCTGGTACGGCTCCTCCAGCGGGAACCCGGTGCCGCCGGCCTGTTCCGTCCCCTGCACCAGATCCTCTGCATTGCGCAGACCCGCAAACGAGACGTTGAGTTCCACCAGCGGGGCGGAGTCCCCGCAGAGTGCCAGCGCCCGGGCCAGCATCCAGCGGTGGTTCTGTTCCAGCCCGGTGGAGCGGACCAGCACGGCACCCGCCATTCCGGCCAGCCGCGCCAGCCCGCCGGGGGTGCTGACGGTGACCAGCACCCGCGCGTCCCGCGCCGGGGAAGCCGCAAACCGCACGGCCATCTCCTGATCCCAGCCGTCTTTCATGATGGTGGCTTCTGTTTCCGGGCCGAAGAGGGCTTCCAGATTTTCCGTCACCCGCCGCATGGCAGCGGCGTCCTCACACAGGACCAGCCGCTTGCCCTTGGGCAGAGCCTCCCGCAGCCGGGGCAGCGCCGGGCCGCATTTTTCCACCGCGCGGCGAAGATTGGTGAAAACTTTTTCGCCCACACCCGGGACGCCCGCGGCGTTCCACTGCCTCATCTGGATGCGGAATTCTTCCAGCGCCGTCTCGGCGGGCCAGAGGAGCACGGTATCCGCGGCAGGCGGCGTGACAAGGCCCCGGGCCAGCGCTTCCGTCAGCGAAATGGAGAACATGCCCGCCCCCTGAAACATGGCTTCCGCCAGGCAGCAGCTGACGGGCTGGTCAATGTCGATGAGGCCCAGCAGCTTCGCCTGCGGGCTGAACCGCTGCAGCCAGCGGACACGCTCTCCACACTGAAACGCCGTAAACTCCCGCGAGCCATCCATGATGATGCAGGCCGGGCGGGTCTTGGCCAGCTCCAGCCAGCGCTGCGGTGTATATCCTGTGATGTCCTCACAATTGATCAGCTGCACCCGCGGCGGGATCTCCTGGCCGATCCGTTTGGCTTCTTCCAGCCGCATCCCGCGCCGGGGCTCCCCGGGCACCACCCAGATCACGGCCGCGTCCGGGTGAGCGTTGATCCACGCCCAGACGATCCGCCCGCTGCCGCTGCCGACGGGATAGAACAGCGCGGCTTTCCCTTTCTGCTCCAGCTGGGTGTCAATGGCCTCCGCCATCCGCTTATAATATTCCTGCAAATTTTCTGCCATAGTTTCCGCCTTTTTCCTGTTGTTGGTGTTTTTATCCCAGAAAAAAGAAGACCCGGCACAGCTCCCGTTGCGTGAACTGCCTCCGGTTCCTTTTCAAATAGAATTTCATTCTTATTTTATTACAAAAGTTTATTTCTTGTCAAGCAAATTTTCCGTGCTTTTCCCATTGGCAATCAAAAACTGCATCAAACCGGTCGGTTGAAGCAAAAAATCACTACCCAGCTGTCAATTCCGGGCTGCTTGCAGGGCAGTTTGTTGTATTCAAGCTTGTTTTTTCGGCAAAAGTTTGTTTCACACGAAAAAGGCGGAGCCCCCGCGCATGGTGCACAGAGGCTCTGCCTTTCTTCAACCTATCCGTCATCCTCGCTTGCGCTCGTGCCTGAGAGGTTATTTTACGGTCTGCTGATAGGTGCGGAGCACTTTCCAGCGGGAAACGTGCTTGCCGGGCTTGAAATTGCCGTCCTCACGGGGCTGGAAGAAGCCTGCTTCCATGCACCACTGGGCTGCTTTGGCTGTATCGGGGTCTGTCACGTCCGCAAAGGCGGGCAGTGCGGCAGGCTCCGGGCGGCCCGCGGTGTTCCAGAGCAGGAGGGCCAGCTGGGCGCGGTCCTGCGGCACGGAAGTGCCTGCCGGCAGCAGCTGGTTCAGGGCCACTTCAGTGCCCACGAGGTAGGCCGTGGCACCCACGACGCCCACGACAGCGGTTGCCGCCGCGATGGTGCCGAAGTCGGCACTGGAATCCTCCTCTTCCAGGGTGGAGAACTTGGCCAGAACGCCAATGTCCCCCTGCATGGTAAAGGTGGCGGTGGTGCCGTCCTCCATCAGGTCTTCCGGGCGGGGATCATCAAACACCCAGCAGGAGAACTTCATTCCCTCCGGGATGGCCTTTTCATCCAGCGTGATGGTCACCTTTGCGCCCTTTGGCAGCCGCTGACTTTGTTTGACACCGGTAGCATCAAAGTGCAGGGTGGTGCCGTCCGGCTTCTCGACGTCCACAGAGCAGTCCTCAAACTGGAGGAAGACGTCTTCGTCGCCCGGGTCAGGCTTCGGGTCCGGGTCCGGGTTCGGGTTCACGGGGTCGATGGTGCCATCGCTGCACCGCACCGTGATGCCGTCCAGATCCACAGACTCTTTTTCAATGGCTTCCCACTGGGCGCGGGTACCTTTGAAAATGATGGTCTTCAGGTTGGGGCAGTTGGAAATAAAGCAATCCGCCGCCGAGTGGAAATACATTCTGGTCACACCAGCCGGGATGGTGATGGTCTCAAGGTTCTCGCATCCATTGAACAGCGGGAGGCCGCTCATCTCTTTGAGGGTGTCCGGGAACGTGACGCTGCGGATGGCCGCGTTTGTATCAAAGACACCTCTTGTAGAGTTGCCGATCTCCGTGACGTTCCGGCCGCCCAGCGTTGCGGGCACGACCACGTCAGCCTCGCTGCCACCGTAAGCAACGATGCGGACATTGCCGTCCGCGGTGATCTTGTAGGTGTAATCGCCCTCAATGAAGTAGCCGTCCATGGAGGGTTCCTCGTCCGTCAACTCCAGATAGACTGCATCCAGCGGCTTATTGCTGTTGAACGCTTCCGCCGTTGTTTCCACAAAGGCTGCCTCGGGGCCGGTGCGGTACCAGAATTTATCCACCTCCGCGTTCAGTGCGGCGAGGCCGCGGTCCTCTGTGGTGCTGTCCGCAGCGTTCATGGTCAGGTGACCGCCCTTGTAATGCATTCTACTTGTCTCTGTCGTGCTCAGGAATTTCTTTGCATGGATCTCCAGCGTGGCTCCCGGCATGAGAGTACAATCAAAGCCAGTCAGGCCGATCTCTCCATCATAGATGAAAACATCGCCATAGATCGTGACGGGATCAAAGCTGATCCCCTTTTTGAAATTGTGCAGCTCGACCGTTACACCGGAGTGGATCTTTGTGTTGCGCTGGCCAACAATGCCCTCGTTGCCATCCGGATCGACCGCATGGAGGATATAATGGCCTGCTACGATCTCGTCCATGCTGCTGATGCCATCGTGCCAGGCACCTGTCACCCAGCCCTCAACGGTCTGGTCCGCGGTCAGCTTTGTCGTTTTGCTGTAGCTGTCGCCCGCGAGCAGGGACTTATTGATCGGTTCCGTCGGGGAGCCCAGCGTCACAGGGCCGCTGATCCGGAGGATGTCATTTTCACTGTCATAGGAGATGGTACCGCCCCGTACAATATCCGGTGCAATGTTCCCCTTGTTTTCACTGTTCGCCTGTGTGCCTGCGACCCAGACATGGTACCAGTCCAGATTCAGGTTTTTATTGACCACTTCAAAATAAGCACTGTCGGGGAATGCAGCCGGAGTCCCCGTGCCTTTTTCGTACTGGCTATCCTTGGAGGTACGGTACCACTGCCCATCCATCACACAGAGCTTGCCGCTGCCCTTGAGGGCCGTGCTCTGCACCTGCAGCTGCACGGTGCTTCCGTTGCTTACCGTGAGATCGCCGCCTTTTGCCCAGATCGCGCAGGGTTTTTCTTCATTTTCGATGACGACCTTGCTTCCGTCAATGTCGATCGTTCCGTTTGCGACGATGCCCGCCGCCGTATCGTCCCACTCTGTCATTCGGATCCAGCTGCCGTTCCGGAATGTCAGATTGTTGGCCGAGATCGTACCCCGGACCAGACTGATGTCTCCGTCATCAAATAGGATATCTCCATTTTCTGCCGTGATCGAGTTTGTTCTGCCGAGCACCGCTCCCCCAATGCCGGTTATGGTCAGCTGAGGAAGTCCCGACCGGATCGGTGTCTCACCGGTTCCCCAGCAGTCCAGATGTGCATAGCGCAGATTCAGGGTCATGGTATCGGGGTCGAACACGACCGTGGCTTCTCCCTCAAGATTCTCTTCATCATCCTTATCATTCAGCACATCGTCCTTGTTTTCATCGGTCACCTGAATGCCCTTGATCCAGAGCTTGTAGGTACCCTCGATGGGCTGGTCGGGTTCAGGGTCGGTACCGCCACCGCCGGTTTCACCGCCACCGGTCTCGCCGCCACCGGTACCGCCACCACCGGTCTCACCGCCACCGGTCTCGCCGCCGCCGGGTTCGCTGGGCTTGGTGCACACGACCGTCACACCCGCAGGGAGCTTCCCTTTGATGACCGTATTGGCGTTCCACTCTTCCGGCGTGCCCTCAAAGTACACGGTTTTCAGGCCGCTGTTCTGGAACACATTCTCGCCAAACTCCTTGATGGTGTTATAGAGGGTGATGCTTTCCAGATTGGTGCAGTTTTCAAACGCGTTATCCCCAATGCTGACCACGTTTGCACTGAGGCTGACCTGGGTCAGATTTTTGCAGCCACTGAACACATGGTCTGCGATCTCCGCCTTGCCCGGATAGCCTACCATGCTGAAGCTCTGCAAACTGGTGCAGCCGCTGAACGCATAGGAATCTACGCTCTGGCGGTGTTCGCCGGGCATCGCAAAGCTTCGCAGGCTGGTGCAGTTCTCAAACGCTCTCTCGCCAACATCCATCAGGGCCGTAGTTGTATTGACCGTTGTCAGGTTGGTACACCCGGAAAACGCCCACGCGTTGATTACATAATAATACCTTTCCGGAAACGTCACGCCGGTGATCCTGGTGTTATCCTGAAAAGCTTTTTGGCGAATGGCGCCAACATAATAGTTACGCCCCTTGCCATCGTTGATCGTTTCGGGCAGAGAAATCTCCGCAGCGCTGCCCTCATATTTGTACACCTGCCAGACGGTCGAGTTTATATCATTAAAGTATTTGACGCCGTCTTTTGTGTAATACCAGCCGGGCGGATCAGCCGCAAACGCCGCCGCGGGCAGCAGGGTCAACAGCATGGCCACCGCCAGAAACGCGCTCAGGACGCGCAGTTTGGGCGGGGTTCGGGTGGTTTGTTCTTTCATTTTACACGCCTCCTTCTGGTGCAGGAAAATCCAAAGAAAAAAGCCCTGTGGTTTGATTTTACTCTACCACAGAGCCTGCAAAATTCCTATTAACCTCTGGTTAGTATTTTGTGCAAAAAAGGGCGGCCAGCTGGGCGCGCTTGGTGCGCACGGCCCCGCCGATTTCCAGCTTGGCGTACAGCTGGTTGATGTACTGCTTGACGGTCCCCTCCGAGAGGTGGAGCATTTCGGCGATCTCCTTGTTGGTGCGGCGCTGGGCCACCAGCCGGGCAAGGGCCAGCTCTTTCTCGGTCAGCGCGGCGGCAATGGCCGGGCGGTCTGCCGAGCCGTTGAGCTGGGCGCACCGGGCCTCGTACCGCTGCCCCAGAGCGATCGCCCGCTCCACCAGCGGCTGGGCACTGCCCCAGCCGCCCTGCGCCAGCAGCGGGGCCAGATAGCGGTAATTTTCGGCCAGCGGCATCCAGAAGCCGTCCGGCGCGGCCTCTGCAAGCGCCTGCTCCAGTGCAGCCCGGGCCTCGGCAGGCTGGCCATACAGCCCGTACGCTGCCGCCATCTGCACCCGGACATGGAGGGCCACCAGCCCATAGTGGAACCGCTGGCAGGCGGCCAGCAGCTCCTCACAGCGGGCCAGCACCTTGACTGCCTGCCCCTGTGCCAGCCAGACCTGCAGCTCGATCATTTCCATCATGGGGCGGCAGAGGGCAAAGTAGCTCACGGAGGCAAGACGATGCTCCCGGAAGACCTCAGGCACGGCATCGGTGCGGCCAAGCAGGGCGTAGTAATAGGCCTCGATGCTCTCCAGCAGGTGGAGCAGAACGGCATCGTGCCGCTGGAGGAGGGCGGCACGGCGGGCCTCGAAATCAAACGGCTCCCCTGCCTGCCCGCAGAGGGAAAGCCGCAGGGCGAGGAAATCACAGCAGAGGGCCATGTTCTCCTGCCCGCGGGAAGCCGCCCGCACCCGGGCCCGTTCCAGCAGCAGGACCGCCCGCTCAAAATGTCCCTGCATGAATGCGGCCTCGGCATCCATCACCAGCTCGGCCCCCTGCCCGTGGCCCTGGGTGATCTTATAATAATGGGGCATACACTCGTACATCTCGGCCAGCTCCTTGCCCAGCTCCCCGGGAGCACGGTAGTACATCATCAGCACCGAGGGGGAACCGAACGTCCAGCTGCCGCTGTTGCGCAGGGTAACGGCAGGGCGGGTCATCTGGCGGCTGGCACTGCGGTGGAGGCGGCTCATCCGGGTGATATCGTTGTACATCAGAAAGCTCAGGATGAGGTCGCACTCGCCCAGCAGGTTGCCCCGCTCCTGGGCCGGAAGCTCCGGGTGCTCCCGCACGGCGGCTTCCAGCAGGGCCTTGAGCTCCATCATTTTGGGGATCTGCTGGCAGGTGAACATCCGGCGCATCAGCACCAGAATGGCCAGCGGGTGCCGCTTGAGGGTGTCCACCGGGCAGCGGCCCAGCCGTTCCAGCAGCTCCGCCGGGCTGAGGGATGCCAGCAGGATGCCGGCGTCCTCCTCAATGACGTGGAGGGCGGCGTCATAATCCCCGCATTTTTCGTAGGCACGCAGGGCGCGCAGATACTGCCGCCTAGCCTCGTACCAGCGGCCATACCGTTCCCAGACGGCTGCCTGCCGCGGGGCGGGCAGCTGGGCAAACAGCCGCTCGGCGCATTCTTTCATCATGTGGTGGAACCGGAAGCTCTCGCCGTCCGGCAGGCGGGTGACAAAGGCGTTCTGCCGCGTCAGGGCCAGCAGCACCTGCTCGGCGTCCGGCATCCGGGTCACGGCAGAAGCCATCTCCACCGTAAACTCATCGGCCAGGCCCATCACGGCCAGAAACTCCTGCCGCTGCGGAGACAGGGACTCGATCATGGCCGCGGTGAACATGGCGTAGATGTCCGAGCTGGTGGGCAGCAGGGTGCCCCGCTCCGCCAGCGCGTGGAGATTGAGGTAGACGGCAGAGAACCAGCCCTCGCAGGAGCGGAGCAATGTTTCCCGCTGAGGCTCCGTCAGCTCCATGCCGCAGCGGCGGACGTAGGCGGATAACTCTTTCTCGTTCAGCCGCAGCTGGTCGGCCCCCACCCGGTGGAGCCGCTGCCCCAGGCGGAGGATCTCGCCCTGGGGCAGAAAATCGTTCCGGCTGGCCACCACGAGGTGGGCGTTGCCCGGCAGGCGGTTGGCCAGTGCACAGAGGAACGCGGCGGCCTGCTCGTCCCGGAGCAGGTGGAAGTCATCCAGAAAGAGATCGATCTCCCGCTCCCCCGCCAGCGCGGTGCAGAGGTCGTCCAGCAGCAGGGCCGCGCCGCTGGCGTCCGTAGGGCACTCGTACCCCTCCAGCACGGTCAGCCCGGCCTGCGCAAACGCCTTTTGCAGGCTTTTCCAGAAGATGGCCCGGTTGGCGGAGTAGATGCTCACCCGCAGCACGGCGGCTCCCTCCCGGCCGCGCTCGTTCAGGTACCAGTTGATGGCGGTGGTCTTGCCGTAGCCCATGGGAGCCACCACCGCCGTCAGGCTGCTGCGGGCAACGGGCTGCAGGCTGTGCCGCATCCGCTCCGAGATGTAGATGATATTCAGTTCCGGCTTTTGTCTGAGCATCCGCGTCCCTCTTTTCTATTCTTATTTATTATATTACCACAAATCTCTGGAAGTTGGAAGTAAAGCCTGCATCACAAAAAACATGGTTTCCATCACAAAAACCTGTTTGGCCGCACCGGATCTCCATGGTACAATATACTCAAATCATTTTAAGATAAGGAGTCTCTTTTTATGGAAACGACCTCAAAACGCAAGTCTGGCACCACGGACCTTACGGTGGGCAAGCCGCTGTTCCAGATTTTGCGGTTTGCGCTGCCGCTGGTGCTGGGCACCCTGTTCCAGCAGCTGTACAGCTTTGCGGACACCGTCATTGTGGGCCGGTGCCTGGGCACCGACGCACTGGGCGCGGTAGGCACCACCTACTCCCTCAACTTCCTCATCCTGGGCTTTGTGCAGGGTGCCTGCGTGGGCTTTGGCATCCCGGTAGCCGAGACGTTCGGTGCCAAGGATAAGGGCGGCCTGCGGAAGTACCTGTTCAACGGTGCCCTGCTCTGCGTGGTGCTGAGCGTGGTGTTCACCCTCTTCACCACCCTGATGGCGGGCCCGCTGCTCCAGCTCATCCACACGCCGGAAGAGCTGTACGCGGACGCCGTGCTCTACATCCGGATCATCTTCCTGGGCATCCCGGCCACGGTGCTGTACAACTACGCTTCCAGCGTGCTCCGCGCCATGGGCGACTCCCAGCACCCGTTCTATTTCCTGCTGGCGGCCAGCGTGCTGAACATCGGGCTGGATTACCTGCTCATCGTCCCCATGGGCATGGGCGTGGACGGCGCGGCCATTGCCACCGTCCTCAGCCAGCTGCTCAGCGGCGGGCTGTGCGCGTTCTGGTTCTTTACCCGGACGGCCAAGCAGGAGGAGCTCACGTTCCGGGGTCAGAGCAGCCTGCTCTCCGCCGGGCACTGTAAGCGGCTGGCCTACATCGGCTTTCCCATGGGCTTTGAGTATTCCGTCTCGGCCATTGGCGCCGTCATCATGCAGGACGCCATCAACCTGCTGGGCAGTACCGCGGTAGCCGCCCAGACCGCCGGTGAGAAGATCCGCCAGATGTTCACCCTGCCCATGGAGAGCGTGGGCATGGCCATGGCCACCTATGTGGGCCAGAACCATGGTGCCCACCGCACCGACCGCATCCAGCAGGGCATCAAGGACGGCTGCATGATCCAGCTGACCTACTGCGTGGCCGCCTGGGTCGTCATCTTCTTTATCAAGCCTTACGCCGTGGGGCTGGTGCTGGGCGATGCAGACCCCGCCGTGACCGCCGGAGCCATCCAGTACCTGGCCATTATGAGTATGCTGTTCTGCTTCCATGGCCTGCTGATGATCTTCCGCAACACGCTGCAGGGCCTGGGCTACAGCGTGCAGGCCATCATCTCCGGCGTAGGCGAGCTCATCGGCCGCAGCCTGGGCGGTCTGCTGGCCGTGAAAACCGGCCTGGGCTATGTTGGCATCTGCCTTTCCAACCCCTTTGCCTGGGGCCTGGCCATGCTGTACTGCATGTTCATGGTGCGCCGGGTGCTCAAGCGGGAAGAATAACAAAACCAAAATAAAGGCCGAGGCCTGCGGGAGCTTTCCCACAGGCCTCGGCCTTTTTATAGAAGAAGATTGGAAGTGGCGGTTTAGTCTTCAGCCATGCCGATGAGGTCGAACTTCTCGGTCGAGATGGTGACGGTGAAGTCTTTCTTGGCAGGCTTGTTGAACTTGACCCAGATGGTGCGGTCAGACAGGTTGTAGTACCAGCCGGACTCTGCTTCCTCCCAGCCATCGCGGACGATGTACCGGGTGAGCTGCTCGCCATCCACGCTGGCCCAGAACGCGCCCTTTTTCTTGCTGACCAGCTTGATGGTCATGCGCTCCACGGGAGACTCGTAGGTGCCCTCGGTGGAGAAGTGGATGTCGGTGCGGTCGCCGGCCTTGACGTCGATGGTGGTCTTGGCGTAGACACCGTTCTTGTAGTCCTCGGTGTGGCCGTCGTCGTCATACAGCACAAAGCTGGTGTCGGTCTCGGCGGCGACCAGCAGGTCGAGCTGATGCATGGTGTCGCGGAGGATGTGCTTGACGTCCTCGCTGGTGGCCACGATGGCGCTGCCGCGCAGGAACATGGGGATGCTTGCCAGAGTGACCGGGATCTCGATGGTCTGGCCGCCCTCATACTCGCGCAGATTGTCGCTCATATCGTACCACTTGCAGCCGGCGGGCAGGTAGATGGTGCGGGTGGTTGCACCCTTTTCCACAACGTTTGCCACCAGGATGCTCTTGCCGAACATAAAGGTCAGGTTCTTGTCGGTGTAGCACTTGGGATCGTCCGGGAACTCCAGGAACAGCGGGCGCCATGCCGGCATACCGTCCTGGTTGCTCTCGTACATCATGGAGTACAGGGTGGGCATCAGGCGGTAACGCAGCTTGTAAGCCTCGCGGATGTAGGGCAGGTTCTCCTCATACATCCAGGGCTGAGTAACGGTGTTGTCGTTGTTGGCGGAGTTCAGGCAGAAGCGGGGCTGGAGCACGCCGTTCTGCAGCCAGCGGAGCAGCAGCTCCGCCTCAGGAGCCGGGCCGGCAAAGCCGCCGATGTCGCAGCCCATGTTGGAACAGCCGGACAGGCCCATGCCCAGGATGGTGGCAATGTTGAACTTGACGGTGCGCCAGTCGGTGAGGTTGTCGCCGCCCCAGACCTGTGCATAGCGCTGGATGCCGGCGTAGCCTGCACGGTTGATGATGTAGGGACGCTCACCGGGGTAGACCTCGGCCAGAGCCTGCTTGGCGGTGTAAGCCATCAGGTTGGAGTGGAGGATCTTCAGCTCGGCCATGGTGCCCTTCTTGCCCTCGAAATCGCACTGGGCGTCACGGTCTTCCACGCCGTCCATCTCGCAGTTGTCGTTCCAGACGGTCTTGGTGCCCATCTTGAGGATGTTCTCCTCCAGCAGCTGCTTCCAGGTATCGCGGCCCTTGGGACCGGTGAAGTCGAAGAAGCGGCCCTCGCCGCCCCACCAGCGGCCATAGTACGGAGCCTTGCCGTCCGGGGTCTTGATGAAGACGTCGTTCTTCTCGAACAGGTCGATGTAGGGGTGACGCTTCAGGATGCCGGGCTTCAGGTTGGGGATGACATTGATGCCGCGGGCGTTCATGTTCTCAAAGAACTTCTTGGGGTCCGGGAAGCGCTTGTGGTTCCAGTTGAACACATAGCGCAGGTTGTCCTCTTCGCCGCTGGAATAGCCGGAAGCCAGCCAGAAGTTGTCGATGAGGATGCCCTCTTTCTCGTGCTTGTCGATGACCTTGTAGATCTCCTCATCGCAGTTCTTTTCCAGCTCCGCGTAGTACATGGTGGAAGCGCAGTAGCCCAGAGACTGTTTGGTGGGCAGAGCGCTGCGGCCGGTCAGCAGGGTGTACTCGTTGAGGATATCCGGCAGGGTGGGGCCGGCCAGCAGGAACAGGTCGATGTCGCCGCCGTCGGTCTGGTAGTAGCAGTAGCGCTCCCAGTAACCGGACAGCTCCTCGCCCAGGTCGAAGACGCAGTCATAGGAGTTGTGGTAGAACAGGCCGATGGGGCGGCGGTCATTCTCGTTCACACGGATGTAGAACGGAATGTGCTTGTACATCGGGTCGCCGGTCTCGGGGTCGTGGCCGATGGCGTCCTTGGGGGACATGCGCAGGCGGCGGCCTTTCTTGTCCAGGTGGCCGGTCTTCTCGCCAAAGCCGAAGAAGTGGTCATACTCGCGGTCCACCTTGGAGAAGTGGGTCAGGCGGCCGATCTGGTCTTTCTCGAACGCGCGCTCCCGCAGATCCTGATACAGCAGCTTGCCCTCTTTGTCGTACATCTCAAAATGGAACGGCTTCTTGAACAGCTTCAGGGTAACGTGAGCGGTCTCAAAGGTCAGGCACTTCTCATCCTCGGTGCAGGGCACGTCCAGCGCGGTGATGCGGGTGCGCTCGTCCTTGAGCAGGTCGTCCATGCGGTCGGGCCACGCGGTGGTCACCAGGGTGTAGGACTCCTCCTCCATGGGGGTGCCTTTGTCGAAGTGGACGCGGATACGGATGATGTCATCCGTCATAAAGATCAGCTTTACGTCCGCAGCGTCGCCGTGGATGAGGTAGCCGTTCTCCGTTTTTTCAAAGGATTCAAAACTGCGAAGCAGCATAACAGGTTCCTCCGTGTTGTTTTTTACATGCCGATCAGGTCGAACTGCTCAAACGAAACGGTCAGGTTGTAGTCCTTGCCCGGGTTTGCATACTTGACCTCGACCGCTTTCTTGGTCTGGCTGTAGTACCAGCCCTCAGCAGCCTCGTCGAACTTGCGGCGGTTGAGGAAGTGCTCGATCTTGCGGCCGTCCAGGGTGACCCAGAACGGGCTCTTCTCCTTGGCGATCATCTCCACCTTGACGGTCTTGACGGTGTCCTCATAGCTGCCCTCAGAGGTGAAGTCCATGGTGACACGCTCACCGGCGGTGGTGGTGATGGTGGTCTTGCGGAAGACGCCGCTCTTGAAATCGTTGGTCACGCCGTCATCATCATACAGCGTGGTGGTAACGGTGCCCTTGGGAGCCACGATGAGGTGGAGGTCGGTGGTGTGGTCCCCCTCCATGGTCATCAGCTGGTTATCCGCCATGGCGATGACAGCGCCCTCACGGATGAACATGGGGATGCTTGCCATGGTGACGGGGATCTCGATGGTCTGGCCGCCCTCGTAGCAGCGCATCTTGTCGCTCCAGTCGTACCACTTGCAGCCTGCGGGCAGGTAGACCTTGCGGGTCTTGGCGCCCTCTTCGATGACATTGGCCACCAGGATGTCACGGCCGAACAGGAACTCGAAGCTCTCCTCGTAGACGTTGGGGTCATCCTGGAAATCGTAGACCAGAGCGCGCATGATGGGAGCACCCGTCTTGCTTGCGTTGTACTCCGCGCTGTACAGATACGGAGTGAAGCGATAACGCAGCAGGATGGCGTCACGAATGAGATCTGCAGAGCCACGGAACATCCAGGGCTCGGTGACGGTGTTATCGTTGGAAGCGGAGTGGATGGAGAAGCGGGCCTGGAAGATGCCCTGCTGCACCCAGCGGACGAACAGCTCCTCGGTGGGAGCGGGGCCTGCAAAGCCGCCGATATCCGCGCCCTCATTGGGCTGGCCGGAGAGGCCCATGCCGGTGATGATGGGGATGTTGTACTTCAGGGACTTCCAGCTGGTGTAGTTATCGCCGCACCAGGTCTGCGCGTAGCGCTGGATGCCGGCGCTGCCGCTGCGGCAGACCATATAGGGACGAGCCTTGGCATTGTGTTCCACAACCGCGTCTGCACCCACCTTGCACATCAGGGTGCTCATAATGGGTTTCAGCTGAGCGATGGTGCCGCCCTTGCCGTCAAAGTCGCAGATGTCGTCCTTATCCATCAGGCTGTCATACTCGCAGTTGTCGTTCCAGACGGAATCGGTGCCCACGGCAATGATGGCCTCGGTGAGGTACTTCTTCCAGGCTGTACGGCCCTCGGGTTTGGTGAAATCCCAGAAAGCGCCGTCGCCGCCCCACCATTTGCCAACGCCGTAGTTCTCGGGGTTCTTGCTGTCTTTCACAAAGACATCGTCGGCGTTAAACTCATCAAAGCGGGGGTTGCACAGCAGGACGCCCGGCTTGACGTTGGGCACGTTCTGGGCGTGCTTTTCGTTCATGGCATGGAAATACGCACTGGGGTCCTTGAAGCGCTCGGTGTTCCAGGTAAAGACACAGCGCTTGTTGTTCTGGCTGGTGTAGCCGCTGGACAGGTGGAAGCCATCAATGGGGAAGCCCTCTTCCTTGATGGTGTCAATGAAGCCCAGCACAGCGTCGTCGCTGTCTTTCTCCAGCTCGGGGTAGTACATGCTGGAGCCCTGATAGCCCAGAGCACGCTTGGGCAGCAGAGCCGGACGGCCGGTGAGCAGGGTGTAGTTGTCCACAACGCGGGCGATGGTGTCGCCGCCGATCAGGAAGCAGTCCAGATCGCCGCCGTCGGCCTGGAAGTAGGTGTAGCGAGGCCAGTAGTTGCTCTTCTCGCAGCCCATGTTGAACACGGACTCGTAGAAGTTGTGGTAGAACACGCCGACTGCCTTTTTGGTGTCACGATCCAGACGGATGTAGAAGGGGATGTGCTTATAGAGGGTATCCATCTTCTCGGCATCGTAGCCCATCGCGTCGGTAGCACGCTCACGCTGGAACGTCTTGTTCTTGTCCAGCTCGCCGGTCTTCTCGCCAAAGCCGTAGAAGCAGTCGTCCTCTTTCATCCGGCTGTAAGCCACAACGCGGTTGTTGGAGTCCTTGACGAAGGGGTTGCCGGGCAGGGTGCTGTACAGCTCCGAGCCATCAGCGGACAGCAGCTTGAAGTTGATGGGGTCTTTCTCCACCACCAGAGTCACCTTGCCGGTGGCAAAGGTGATGGTCTTGTCGTCCTCGGTGACCTCAGCCGCAAAAGGCTCCACGCGGGTGCGCTCGCCCTTGAACAGGTCGTCCATACGGTCTTCCCAGGCGGTGGTCATCAGGATGTAGGATTCCTCGGCCAGCTCGTGGTCAAAGCTGGCGCGGACACGGACGATCTCGTCGGTCACGAAGCAGACCTTGACATCCGCGTTGTCGGTGTGCAGCAGGAAAGCGCCGTCCTTGCGCTCCATGCCGGTAAAACGGGAGCAGATTTCCATAATGCAGTTCCTCATTTGTTTTTGTGGGGTGTGGTTTCGGATACAAAAAGCCCCCATTCCCCCTCAGATGCATGATATCTTCAGAGAAACGGGGGCAAACATTCAGTTGCTCAACCCAGAGCAGTCAATCTCACATGGTCCAGCCCAGGCTGGGGACGAGGCCGCACAGATAAGGCACGACCAGAGAGATGGCCGGGATAAAGGTGACCAGGAACAGTGCCACGACCATGGCGGCGAACAGAGGCACGATGTACTTGGTAACGCCCTCGATCTTGACCTTGCCGA